>Ga0123342_1000582_pt1 | contig 58286 bp, 27 predicted proteins | sample Turbeawhitnodule_FD_89960 | JGI IMG/M metagenome (GOLD analysis project Ga0123342, IMG submission 89960) | Root nodule microbial communities of legume samples collected from Mexico - Turtle bean Mexico white nodule | ecosystem: Host-associated > Plants > Roots > Nodule | place: Mexico: Nepantla... | reverse complement strand
AATTTAAAGACTCAAAGCATAATATGAAGCAAAATAATGGAAGCAATAAAGACTCAAAGCCTAAAACAAAAATAGCAACACAAAGGTGTATGGAATCCTATCAAAAATTGCAAAAAAACTTGTTTAAAATCAAAAAAAAAAAAGGGCTTGGGTTGGATCTTCCAAAAAAAAAAACAAAAAAAAAAAAAAAATATATATATATATATATATATATATATATATATATATATATATATATATATAGATAGATAGATATAGATATGTAATTTAGAGCTTTCATTTTTTTCCCAGGAAGAAGTTTTCACTGGAGGAAGTACATAAGGGTGGTAACTTTCCTAAGGTATAAGATATGCAGGTCCAATACTTGATATTCACAAAAGGATCCACACAGGAATAATGACAATAGACTAATAAAATATGTAAGCACTAAGCAAATAAATCAAACATGAATAACGAACCCCCAATCCATCAATCAACGAGATCATGGGATAAGCACTGGAATTGGATAATTACCCCAGCTAAAGGCTCAGTTAGAGTAAGAACTTTCTTTTCTAGTTTGAGAATATACAGCAAGTGCCTACTATCATTGCCAAAGTTAATAAAATACAAAATTGTTTCAGAAAAATCTCAGCAACGGCTTACGTATATGCATGTTCGTTACAACAGGCCACAACGAATGGGTCACGATCTTCTCTCCAACCTCCTTTCACTAGATCTTTTCTCCTCTGCCTCCCGCCGTTTTTGTTGCCTGATCAACAAAATAACATTTATCCAATCAAACACAACATCAGCTAATTGCCAGTCATCAGAACTGGGTATTCCATTCATTTTCACTATCAATTTCATGGAATAAAATCAACCACAGCATTTTTTTATCTCTCTAGGTGAAATCAGCTACGTGACTGTTGGACTCGATAGGTAAAAAATCAAATAACATTGACCTTAAAAAGAAACATGTTATTTAAGTATAGATGACAGATTATTCAAAATCGATATTTCATTTTCAAAACCTCTGCAAGAGATATGTTAATTTAGATTATAGTTTTTTTATCAATAGATTTGATTTCTCATGTTAAAAGTGGACAAATGCGAACACCTCAAAAATCTCTGCACAATAAAACGTGTCAAACCAAAAATCAAATCTTAGAAATTGAAAGCATAATCAGAATGAAGATAGAACTACAATGTATATGAAAGTTCAAAGCTGTTTGTTAAACAACTTACGCAAATTGCATGTATCCACCACCAGCATTAGCAGCAGATAAAAGTGCCGCATGAGCCCCGATAGTAGATACAGAATCTTGCCCCGCAGAGGGCAGAGAATTTTTTCTATCACCATCCACCTGTCATTTACAGAAATTTCATAAGCACAACTGAGAATGTCTCTGAAGTATTGCCTGTGTTTAGATAAACTACCTTATCCCATTTTGATTTTTTATTCTGTCTACCATCCCGAGAATCAGCTGTAGGAGGCACCAAAGGCAAACCACTTGCAGTCACAGCAGAAGCACCTACGGCAAAAAAGAAGTCAAACTATAATAAAGAAGATGCGGAAATCACATCTAATGAAGGACTTCACAACAACTGCATAAATAAATTAAGAGGTTTCTGAACCTGCAACAGGCATGCTAATCCTAGGAGCGGTAGCAACAATCCCTGGCTGCGTGCCCCCTGGAATAAATTCAACTTTCTGTGCTTTCTTCTTCTCTTGCTCTTTTCTCTCACTTTCACGCCTCATATCAGCTTCTGCTTTGTTATAGTTAAGAGACAGGAGAAAAAGTTATTAATGGTAATTCGCAATGACGCTACAACATCCCTGACATTAAGTAATCTGTAAAAAGTTGACACCGGAAAAATACTACAAACAACTAATTACAAATTGATGCCATGAATGATACTAAACCTTAACATACCAAAAATAGTAGCGTAAACTAAACAAGTATTTTTGTTCACTTGGTAAAGACCAAAAAAATTTGACAATAAAAGGGTGCAGGAAAAAACCCAAAATCAGAGGCATCTTTAAAGTAGCGTAACAAAAGAAATCACGATTTCTTTTAAGTCATTCACAATACTTGGTTTGGTCAAATAAACTTCACCACCAAGCATAACATGATTACTCCGACCAAAACAAACTTTAATAAGTTATCTCTGAAAGTCAGCCTAAACAATAACGTGTCTATGAAACAAGAGAAAACACATTTCTATTTTATAAAAATTAAAGAAAATCCTATCATTGATATCCAAAAAAATATGTAGGACAAGACAACATTCTACAGATAATTTTAAAAAAAAAACTCTAACATTAAAATAAATAAAAAATATATGGGAGGTCTGCAATCTACTTGAAATTAACAGTTAGTTTACGGGAATAAAAAGCCAACAATCAGACCTGCTTCTCTGAAAAAAAAAATGTAGACGAATCTAATTATGCAACAGAGATACTCAAGTAGACACAAAAATAGCAAAACGTGACAGAGAAGCAGCAGTTATGTACCTATTTCATCATAGAAGTCACTTGAATCATATCCATGAGGGTCAAATACATCTTTACTGAAGCAAGACCCTATTTGATCAATATCCTGGTACCTCACTGCATGCAGTAAGAAGTCAGGGTTTCGATAGTCCTTCCTGTTACGAACTTCTGCATTGAAACTTTTTCCAGCCTTCTTGTACTCCAGGAATTTATTTATTTTTCTCTGTCATAAAATAAAGTCAAAGACAATGATGTAAAGGGAATGCAATGTCTGAAAGCTACTAAACCATCAAAGAGAAAGCTAGAAAATGAAAACATCCTAGATCCTATCCACTATCCTGAACATAAAATTTAACTTGATTAATGAATGCAATGCAATGTCTAAAAGCTAAAGAAAGGTTGGGCAGGGACATTTTCTTTTCTCCCACTTTCGTTAAATGGGAAAAATGGAACTTTGATAGAACATTTAATACAAATATTTCTTTGACTGTGTATGGCATAAAATTTGTATGTCTTGAGTAGTAACTTCATGATAAAAAGTAAAGTAAAATCTTTTATAATTTTATATTCATAAAGATGACTTTAGATTGAAGATGAAATCTTTAATGATGAAAATTTAAAAGTACATTTATAACCATCCATTGAAAGTATAATTCCCAAAAATTGGCTTTAGGAAATTGGTATACATACATACAAGATGTTAATAAACAAAATTTTAATCTTTAAGATTTTTTTAATAAATATAATTGTAACTATCTAAGTGATATAAACATATAACAAAGAGCTTCAAAAACAACAGACATGCCCACTCATGTATATGAGCTATTCGCAAGCCGTTCATGTCAAATCTACAAAACTTAAGCTTGGATATTTATTGAGCCTAATTATAAGGTCGAGCTTATTTGCATAACTAAACAAACAAGCTTGAACAAGCATTTAATAAGTAGATATCTGATAACTCACAAATAGCTCAATTCATTCATGCCCCTAGTAGGCAGCCCAGATATTCGCATTCTCGACAGTAGAAAAGGAACCCATATTAAGGTAACAAGACGGTTTCCTTTCTTATAAAGCCCACAAATTTATCTTACTTTAAAATTGCACCATATGAAATTCTAAACCAAGTCCTTTAATGCTCTGTTTGGTAGAGTGGAGAGAAATAGTTTGGATGAAAATAAGTTAGTGGATTGGAAATAGATGAGAAATAAATTAGAAGTGTTAGATTATAAAGAAATAGATAAGAGATGGAGATAGAGAGATGAGTAGAAATAGGTGAAAAATAGTACAATAGGTCCCACCATTATTAAAAATGTAGATGAGAAATAAATTAGAAGTTTAAGTGTTAGATTAAATAGAAATAGATAAGAGATGGAGATAGAGAGATGAGTAGAAATAGGTGAGAGAAATAGTACAATAGGTCCCACCATTTTTAAAAATGATTTGTACTCTCTTCTCAACCTAAACATACTACATTAATTCCATCCTCAGCCAAACAGGGTGTAAAAGCAGGAGGAAATGTGGCTAGGTTATTTGCTATGACATTTTTCTCCTTAAAGCCTAAACATCTTTTTTTTTAAACAAGAGTATTATAATATGAATTATTTTTAATTAAAACCTCTAATCATCAAATGAATTAATCAGACCAAGTGAAATAATGAATTAATCTGGCTGGTTCAACTAATTTAAATCATGTTAAAGAGCTTAGGTTTTGGGCCTTAAGATAGTATTTTGCTTTCCACCCAAAAAATAGTGAAATCTAAACAACTACACTCTCATCTTCAAGCTTACAGCACTGTAACGCTGTCTTCATCACCTGAGTTTAGTTCGATTCCAAGTTTCTAACCTCAGGAAAAGATTGTCTCTTTCCATCCAATCACAAACAAAAAATTTACTTTAAGAAACCCTAAAATCATGTTTCTCAAGAAAAGTTACCATGCAAGTAAGGGTGTTAAAAATGGGTAGGAACCTGTGAGCCAATCTGACTTACCATGGGTTCAGGTCAAATTGGGTTGAAAAAACAGAAGTTTTGCCGATTACGGGTCAAAATGAACTGGAGTCATTCAATTTGGGAGTTATATAGGTTCAACAGAAGTTGATGGTGAGTTGAACCATTTTTATATTAAAAAGGAAACTCAAGTTATAATATACATAATTTGTGAATACCTAATCCTAAAACAAAACAACCCATGTTGATGCCGTCTTGTGGCACTATGTGAGAAGAATCCTTGATCCTCTTGCTCGACTCAATGCTCCCAACCTCATGACATTGAGGTCCTCCTCAAGCACTGGCATCCTCTCCCTCCTCCATTTGTCTCTCTTGCTTGAAGCTCTGAACCTTGTGAAGGCTCCATGACTAGAGTGTCTAATGTTCAAACTGTTTGCATCATCTTCCAACACCACAAGTCACTGTTTGCAGTCTGCCAGAAAACCCCAACTCACCATGAAGTGGTCACACTCTCAACCAAGTTTCATTTTTTTCCTTCATTGACTCTCAACCATATTTGTTTAACGGCACACTTTGTTCTAAATTTTATTGTAAAAGTTGATTGTGACTTCTCTTAAATAAGCAATCAATTTTTTTTTTCAAAATATTGTTATATGGAATCTGAAACTTTCCATCAAAGTGTCAATATGAAATGCATTAATGGTGATTTTATAAGTAATGAAGAACATATGGAACCAAATCCAATTAACAAAGAAGATGATGATGTTCAAAAGGAGAGCAAGAAAGCTAAGATTTGTACATGAGGTTTGGAAAAAAAAAATTCCAACATTGGTGTGAAACATGTCAAAGGAAAGGCTAAATGTAAACATATGGGCAAGAGTATGTAATTGATGGGTCTAGAATAGGCGCTTCAACATTATTGCGTTATTTGAAAAAATGCACCATTTACCCAAAATAACAAGATTTAGGTGGAATGATAACTAACCATATCGAAAAGTTAAGGGATGGGGAACTTGACCACAAATGTGTTTTTGAGATCATGAAATGGCTGCCATTAAAGATGGTTTGCCATTTAAATTTGTTGAAAATGCATTAGGGAATTGCTTTCATATTTAAATCCAGATGTAAAGCATGTGAGTAAGAATACAATTGTTTCATATGTGGAAATTTCATCATGAAATGAAGGATAAATTAAAGCATGAAGAATAAATTTCATAACCGAATTCGTTTGGCATCTGATTGTTGCACTACTTGTAATCAAGGGGAATATATTTGCTTAAGAAAACATTTTGTTGACAACAACTGAAGATTGAATGGTAAGATTCTTGCTTTGTGTAAAATGAAACCTCCACATATGGATCATGATTTAGCAAATAAAGTGTCTAAATGCTTGACTAAATGGGGAATTGATAGGAAAATATTTTCCATAACTTTGGACAATTTTCGTGCTAATGATCGTATGCAACAAATTTTGGGTGAACAATTAAACTTTCAAAATATCTTGAATTCTATAGTTCAAGAGGGTTTAAAAGCGGCTGAACTTGAGTTGTCTATGAAAAGAGAAAACATTAAATATGTGAAAGGGTCAGAGGCAAGAAAAAGAGCATTTAAAGAATGCGTTGTCCAAGTTAGAGGCATTGACACTAAGGTGGGCTTGAGGTTGGATGTACCTACTTGATGGAATTCTACTTTTCTCTTGCTTGAAAGTGGTCTTAGATGTTTCACTATTCATGATTGAAATTTCAAATATTGTCTATCAAATGATGAGTGGAAAATAGCTGAGAGAATATGTGTGTACTTTTTAGACCATTTAACAAAATAACCAACTTGATTTCAGACGCATGTTATCCAATCTCTAATACATACTGCATGCAAGTATGGAAAATTGAATGCTTGTCAACGGAAACACTCAAAGGTGATGATCTATTGATGAAATACATGGCCAAAAGAATGATGGAAGAATTTGGAAAGTATGGGAGTAAGTACAGTGTCATTCTTGCATTGTGATGAAAATATTTATCATATAAGAGGCAAGATGTACAATCTCTTTAAAGAATATGTGAGAGTAAGGTCAAATTCATCAAATGCATCAATGTCCCAACTTGTTCCTCCAATAGAACAAGATTTCAATATAGAGGAAAACCAATAGATTGAGCCATATAAGTAAGTTAGTAATTCTTGCTATATGTTGTTATTATTATTCTTTAATCCTAATTAATCAATTTATTATGTTTTTATTATATTGTCAAAGGAATATGTCAATTATGTGAGCGAAAATGTTAATGTCACTTGCAAGTCTAAGTTGGATCTTTATTTGATTGAAACACCACTTGAGCCAAAATATTTTTCAAAGTTCGATGTTTTCAGCTATTGGAAAGATCCTCAAGAACGTTATCCAAATCTTTGTAGATTGGCATGTGAGGTGTTGAGCATTTCAATAACAATTGTTGCTAGTGAGTCTGCCATTTAGCATTGTGCCCACATGCTTAACAAGTATCATTCTACTCTTCTTCCCTCCTCCTTACAATGTTCAAGAACCCATTTTAATCCAAAACTGGTTACATGGCTTTGAAAATATTGGTAATTTATGTTACTTTTCAATGCTTTCTTGATATAATACTTCTAAAATATATTCTTCGCTAATGTTTTGTTTTTGTTGTAGATGAAGACAATGACAATGTTCAAAAAGAAAAAATTGTTTTGGAGGATATAATACTTCAAAAATATATTCTTCGCTAATAATACTTCTTACTTTAAAGTTGTTCACTAATTTCAGTTACTTAGGTTGAAACTTTGGTTTTTCAAGACGTCTATTTTTGACAGCATTGTTTGAAGGGATTTTAATGTTTAATTATTTTAAGACTCCTATTTGCTACATAGTTATGTATTTGACATTTAAATTAAGTTTGTATTAGCTACTAAGTGTTAGAAATTATCATATCCAATTTAAAATTGCTCAAATGTACATATTTTTTATATTTTTTAAATTTAGTAAGTCAATCCACCTAACCCACCAACTCATAGTGGGTTGAGAACTGGCCCATTTTTAACTAGCCCGTGTGAGTCGGGTTCCCTCACTTTAACACACCTACATGCAAGAGAACCTTTTCTGTGTGTGAACTGACATGCACAAATCACGCAATTAACCCTAAACTCATTACTCTAGCAAGCAGTTAAAGTGATTCTGAGTGAAATTCAGTTTCAACATTAATAACTTCAATTTGAATCAATATGGCTTTAGGAACTATCAAATTGGATATGAATCTTATGATTCTTGTGATTCTACTAAGTTACTAACTATGATGCCCCCACAAAAAACAGAGGATTTGACCAAAGTAAAAGCAGTAAGCAATACATGCTACTTTATCATACATCAAAATGGTATTCAACAATCTGATACTGATTAAACCATTTTAACAGAACTTACTTGTAGCTCCTCTGACCATTTGGTTTTTGGAGGGGGAGGAAGAAATTTATCTAATGGATCTACATATCTTTGATCATCTTGATCTCCTTCACCCAATTCTGCATCATCAGATTTGATCACAGCATCATTGTTCAAGGAATCAGATTTCAATGACTCAGTGAACTGGGGAGTGTTAGCTTGATTGCTAGGTGTCAAAACATGGACTGTTCCTAATGGTGTTCTCTCTACCGAATCACCTGCAATAACATGTTGGATTAGGCGCTAGGATGCCAAAAGAAATGCATCTACAACAATAGTAATGTAATTGAATAAATAAGGCAATAGCATCTTCAGAAAATTGAATATAAACATGCTATTATTCTCAATTGTATTTACACAGCCATTCCAAAGCAAAACAAGTAGTGAAACCAAATCATCAAAGCAATTTTTTTTATCAACCTCGTTCACAAAAAAACAATGTATACAGAATATTTCAAAAGAAAAAATTCAAAAACAACCAAACCTTAATCTGATCCACAAGTACCAATGAGGAAAAAATATTGCAAATATGCATGAACCATTGTTTTCAATCTCAGATATCAGCACAACGCAGCCAGCCCCAAAAATGTTACAGTAGGATAGTAGGATAGCCACTATTCTGAAATATTTAAAGCAATTATAGCAAGGCTATCAAACTGATATATGAATTGTGAATTGCTGCGCTAAATATTTAGTTGTAAATCATAATTTTCAGATGGGTTTAGGGTTGTAAGATTGAAAGACATTGAAAAATTAATCAAATAAATTATAAAGATGATATATAGTGTTCTATGGGAAAAAAAATGAAACCAGAAGTAGATAAAATAACTTAACTAGAAGTCTTATCAAAGAAATTAATTCTATGACTTTGTAAAGCTTTTACTTTAGAAGAATGGAAAGAAAGATATTAAATTAAATAGCTAAACAGAGTATATACATTGAATGAGTGAATGATAAAGTAGTGGAATAATCAAATAAGATAAGATAAAAAAAATGTTTCAGTTTCTTTTCATTAACAACTTAAGATTATATGACTTTTCAATTTTTTCAAGAGAATTAATTGATCAAAAAAATTTAAAAGAAATTAACAAATACTTAAATCGTATGATTGAAATTGATGATACAAAATTGCACAAAATCATTCACGTACAATACAATATAGTCATTTAAGATTTGTCCTATGATACAGTTGGTATGAAGCTGGACTATCAATTGTAAGATTCAAATCGTGAATCATAACATTCTAATAACTATGGATTATATAATATAATTTAATTTAAATTATATACATATAATTATAAAAAAAATCTAAAAACATGGAGCACGGAATGACAATAAAACCTTGACATGACCTGAAGCAATTTCTCATGCATCAACATATATCATACAGAACTTCACAGATTAGTTATAATGAATCAATTATTTAGTTATAATCATGATTACCCAGTAGCTTGCGATTCATTATTCTTAGCCAACCAGCCAAACCAAGTCATCTGCGAATGATAAGAACAAAATAAAACTAACGTGCCCTGGTGGCAAAAATGCTTCACGAAGGCATGGGGGAAGGTCATTGTACTTCATTTTGAGAGGGTGTTTTTAGATTTGACCCTACAACCAACAGGTCACAAAGGGCAACTTTAACATGGTGCCAAGACTCGCTCTCTTGAAAAGATAAATCTACTAGTGAATTGTAGAAATCCAAAATTTCATTTGGAATAAACAGACAGCATGACAAAACTACAAAGCAAGGCAATATTGCTGGACAGCAAAAAAGACTAGTCAATTGATCCCTTTTAGCATTTAGTATCAGCACAAACATGTGTGGGAAGCTAAAACATATGATGAGATGATCAAACAAATTGAACCTTGCTAATCAGTTAGCTAGTAAAATAATAACTAAAGGCCAAACAAAAATTAAACTAACCATTATTGACATGAAGCTGGTCCCCAAACATGACTCGACCGCTACCATATATCTCCCCCTCCTGCAATCAGAACCAGCAAACAACCTCATTTACAATCCAAAATATCTAGTTTAGGAGAGTGAACAATTTTCAATTAATTTCATAGAGAAGTACCTCAGGCTCAGGTGACATCGCAACTTCGTCATGCCCATAATCCACTATCGTAAGAGCCCCTTTCCGACTAATCCTAGGTTTCTCCGGCGGTGGAGAAACCAAATTGTTATTCAGCGGTGTTGAAGCCCCCTCATCAGCGCCCTCCTTACCTGAATCAGGGACAGCTGTTCTATTGGCGGAATCTTCCTCCGCTGCAAATCTCACATCTACAGCGGCATCTTCTTCCATGCCTATTCTTGCATCTTCTTCGTCGTCGTCGACCTCCATTTCGTCGTCTTCCTCGTCGTTGTACATGGACAACAAGGCGATTCCCTCTGAATGTTTCTTCTTGGACGCCATGGAAGCTAGCTAGGGTTTTCTGAAAGGAATCACGGGTAAGGTTTTCTGAAAAGGGTGAATTAGGAAGACGGAGAAGTAAGTGTGAGAAGCAATGAGTGAAGAAAAAATGTTGGGTTTTGGAGAAATTGAAAACCGTAGAGAAGAAATATAGGAAAATGGGGAATTCTACAAAAGTTATTTTCAGATATAACACCTTTCTATTCGGCATAAAAAGAAATATATTCTTAAAACTCTCCATAAAATTATAAAATATTAATTTGAAGTGCATTTTAGTTTGTATGGACTTGTTTTTATCATAAATCAATAGATAATAAGATTGTTAACGTATATAACAATTATTTTAAAATTATATTAAAAATATTTTTAATTGATTTGAACTTTGAAGTGTACAAATTGTAATTTATCTATAAACACTATAATAATTTGACGATATTATTTCAACATATTCACACTTTAGACTTATCGGTTAAATTTTAACACATACTTTTATTAAATATATGTATTGTAGGAATTATATATTTTTTATTCAATGATCAATAATTTAAATTTGATTGATGGATTTTTATAATTAGGATAATCAAATACAAAATATTAGATAATGACTAAAGACATGTGGTTTAGTTAAGATTTATCTAATTAATTTTTATTTTTTTTTTACTTTAAATAAAAGTTTTCATGTTAGATATCGTTATGCAACTTGATATTTAAGTAACAACAATTATTTGTCATCATATAAAAAAAAAATGTATTATTAAAAAAATACAAAAATATGAGGGAACTATACTAAAACTCATATGTTAACAAAAACAAACAATACATAGATAAACTATATCTATTCATAAATAATTATAAGAACATATTAGATGGTATCCTATTATACCAATGAAAAGATTCTCCAATAATAAATTATAAATTAGTCAACTTATCAGCACATGCATTCTCTTCACGCAAAATATAAGTAACTCTAAACCTCTGATTTTTTCACAGTAATTAAGACAAGTATTTCATCAATTACGAAACATCCAAGAAACATTGGTCCTAACAGTAAACATAGCACAAAGCAAAGCAGAATCACATTTCAATCGAACATTAATAAAACTCATATTTTAAGCTTACTCCATAGCATATATAACCCATAAAACTTTATTAATTATATGTTTAATCATTATGTTTAAATTATTCTAATCCATTAAAAATATATTTATTTAAATATAATTTTTATTTTAATCCATATTTTATACATTTTTCATATCAAACTTCCATTTCATTTATACAGATTTAAGAAAAACTATATTATTCCATGGTCAGCATGTGAACATGTATTACAAAGTTTCGCGAGATCTCCCACTCTTACAGGTTGGTTAACCAAAAACTATTATAAACCATGGTTGGTTGCTGGAAATGTTACCCATAAATGATTTCAAACCATTGAATGTGTGAGGCATGGATAAATTTTAACAAACTTTTTTTATTTTACAAAAAATGTAAAGAAAAGAAAAAATACATGGAATAAAAATATTAATTTATTTTTTCTTAAAGAGGGTGTTTCATTTTAGAATTTTGAATAATAAACTTTTTCTACTGACATCAAATAAGTGAAAAACAATTAATCTTATACAATCTATTTTAATATTATAAAAATTAAAAAATTAAAAAAAATATAACAAAAAATAGAAAATAAAATAACATTTTATAATTCTTTACTATATATAACCTATTTTATCCTTATTAATATTTTATTTTATTATTTTATTTTAGTTAATTCAGTTATTTTTTATTTTTTAAATATTTACTAAATAACTAATTATTTTTATTATTAATTAATTTTTTTAAAAACTAATATATTGTGATTACTTAAAAAACAGTTATAAATTTTTAAATCTTAAATCTGGATTAGTTTTTTTTTTATTAAATGGAAAATAATTTATTTTTTTATTTTTTTATATCTTCATCTTTATTAGAAAATATATTTTTTATTATCTTTTCTTGTGATTTGGTTTTTGTTATCTCTTATTTGTATTTAATTTTTTACTTTTTCTTAAAAAAATATGAATTTAAACAGAATATTTTTAATATTAATTATAAATATATATGAATAACAAAAATAAAAAATGTAAAAATATAGTAATTTCTTTTAAGCAAATTCTTTTATCAAAATTAAAATATGCATAATGCGATTTTTTTTAAATTAAACATATTAAAATGATTGAATAGATATAATTGAAAGTGAAATCAGAATAAAAAAATTATCCTAATAAGTACATAAATATAAAAATGTTAAACTACTATAAAATATTGAAATTAATAACGATTAAAAACACAAACTTAACATTAAAAAAGTAATTTTATCATAAAAATAATAATTTTTTAATCAAAAAATATTGAAATAATGATTAACTTTTATCATAAAAAAATAATTTACACTGTACTGATAATTTTTTAATATTATATAAATTTATAAAAGATATAGATTTGGATTTAAGATCCAATCCAATAGGATTTAGAGATCCAAATAAATCCAATACCCTTATTTGCAAGACATAAAAAAATAAAACTGGAAAGAAAATATATGAAAAGTTGAAAATGTTAACAAAATATGTGTTCTAATGTTCAATAAACTTGATATTCAATAATATAATTTTATTTTATTTTTTATTCTTTTAAAAAATATAAAATTAAATATTAAACATAAATATATATTAAATAAAAATACAAAATATACAAATATACATGCGCAAAGCGCATATATTCAATCTTAATAAAAATAATGGAATAATTTTTTTAAGCAAAATCTTTTATCAAAATTAAAATATGCATAATACAATTTTTTTAAAATTAAATATATTAAAATGATTTAATTTATATTTTATCTGAATAGATATAATTGAAAGTGAAATCAGAATAAAAAATTGGCAGTTTCTCCCTGCACCATATCATTTTAAACATGTACCCAACATAAATTTTAAAATCCAATATTGTCCTTAACTTTTTTTAAATGCTATAAAGAAGTATTATCTTACTGTGGTGTGTGTTTTGAAACCTTTATATTTTTTGAAATGCTACATAGGAGTGTTGTGTTAATGTGGTATGGGTTTTGAATGGAAATGGTGGTGGTGTAGTGAGTGGCAAGAGTGACAATTGTGTAGTGATTTTTTTTTTTTTTAAGAGTGGCAATGGTGTTCACTTCTCCTTCTCTCTAAGCAACCATCTTCCTCTTTGCTGTTGCTACCTTGGAACAAGCTTAGTGATGAGTTGGGTGCAAATACAATGTTGTTGGGGTGTAGGGTTCATACAATGTTCATTGTTAATGGGTTGGGTGCAAATACAGTGTTATTGAGTATGGTTTTATGGTTCATACAGTGTTAATGGCTAATGGGTTGGGTGCAAATACAATATTGTTGGATGTAAGATTTTATAGCATTAAGGACAAATAAGTCTTTTAAAATAATATTATTGGGTGCAGTCTTAATTGATATTTAATTGATATGCTGCAGGAAGAATCTGCCTAAAATATTTCTCCTAAAATCAAACTTACTTATTTAAATATATATTAAATAAATAATAAATACACAAATATAAAAATGTTAAACTACTATAAAATATTGAAATTAATGACCAATTAAAAAATTAACATTAAAAAGTTAATAACTAACTTTTATCATAAAAAAATAATTATATTATACTGATAAGTTTTTAATATTATATAAATTATAAAAGATATAGATTTGGATTTAAGATTCAAACCAATAGGATTTAGATTAATAAAAATCTAAATTATTTTTAAAAAGATACGGATTTAGAGACCAGATAAATCCAATACCTTATTTGCAAGTCATAAAAAAATAAAAGTGGAAAAAAAAATATATGAAAAGTTGAAAATGTTAATATATAATATTATCTTTTAGACCGTCTTAATTGAAATCTTTAAAAATTTAATTTAATAGTTGAATAACAACTACAAATCACATCAAATATTATTTCTCTTTAGTCATACTTGGAATATTGTTACCAGATTTGAAATTTAAATACTAACAGCAAAGAAAATCTAATAAAATCGTGCAAAAATCAAATTTCAAAATAAATTTAAAATTTGAAGCTTAATTTTGACGATCATTAAACAATATCAAGCAGCTAGAAATGACGGTTCCGTTGATGGATTCAGCAAGAATCATGAATGTTATAGAACAATTTTAAATTAAAATTCAAACTATTTCATAAAATAAAAAGATCCTTTTACAACTGTGTTTAGTACAAATGATAACCCAGAAACATATACAACTTCATCTCACATCACCTTGCTTTTGAGGAGGCGAAGAATGAAGCATGTAAAACATAAATAAACATAAACTAGGGGACGCTTCTATATCCTAAATACTTACAAAGCATCATACAGATACACTGAAGCCTAACCCTAAAATTAAAAAGACCTAAACTTGAGCGTAACAAGGCACAAATTCTAACACCAAATCCCAGTATAAGCATGTATGTACGGCGATCTGGAGAAAGTGCTACACAACCAGAGATTCTTCGCACTCGAACTACCCGCTGAAAATATAAGAGTAGATCCAGCACTGAATCACCCCAATCACCAACAACCTCCATCCAAATTTTCGTTCATTCATAACCTGTTAATGAAAATCAAGCCGCAAAATGTTTCGTAATTCACTCGTGGCGCAGTTCGCAGCCGCGATCTTATTAGTGATAAAAGCCGGTAGCGGAACGGAGTTTGGAGGCGGCGACATCACCAACAACGAGTATCCCGCATACAAACCATCCACTTTCTCCGTTGAGGATAAAATCGGAGTCATCTCCACTTTCTCCGTTGAAGGTAAAGTCGGAGTTATCTCCACGGTCTCCGTCTCGGAGGTGACCTCCTTCACGGCGGTTTCCGTCGGCAGTTGTGAATCCGGCGTCTTTTGAGTGAGTAGTTCGCCGCGTTTCAGGATTTTGACCTGGCCCATGATAAGATGCGGCGGTTGGTGCTTCAGAGACTTGGCGTGTTGGGCCGGGTCAGGGCCTACTTGGGGGGCTGGATCGGCCCGTTTCTTACGGTTTCGGGAACTCCGATGAAGCTTAGGGTTAGGGTTAGGGTTGGAGAGTTTCATGTTGGGAAAGTGAGGGAGCATGGTTCGGTAGTGGATAGGTGGGTTGTTTGCGAGAGAATCGTGCGGATGAAGAACGGCAACTTCCATCTGAAAGGAAAATCGAAGCAGTAGAAGAAAAATGGGGAAGAAAATAGAAATCGAAACCGAAGACGCAGAAGGAAGAAGAGAGTATTTGCCAAATGAAATGTGAAAAGAATAGTAGGGTAAAAGGGTTTTATATAGGAGGAGGCGGCTTAGGGATAGAAGGGTAAAAGCCCAAAAGTGGTGCTTTGAAGTCTATTACATAAACACTCTCAATCTCTCCGCGTGACGCGTTGGAGACACGTATTTTATTCGTTAAGATTTGTATTTGCTCAACGCTGAGTCATGGTCGCGGTATTCTTTATTTCCTTGAATAGCGCGTGTGGATTGGGTTGGGGATTTGGAAGGTCAAAAAGATTTAGTGAAATAAAATATAAAATCTTTTTTATTAAACGCATCTTGTATTTTGTTTAAAAACCAGGAAATTTTTTTATTAGGAATTATCGACGGTGAGGTTTATTGTGGAAGTTAATCGACGCGTTTATTTTTTCTGTGGTTTAATAATGTTTAATAGTTGTTACAAGGTGTGGTACAGGTGGCAGAATATGAGAGGTGATGAAGGATGCAGTGATGGAACGTGAGGTGAGAGAGAATTGAGGTGATTAACCGACATTGATTGGTTCCTTGGATTGGGCCCGAAGCTACCTTATTCCTATCAACATTTTACTTTCTAATTATCTTTTTAATAAAATAAATTGCAAATTGATATCAAAATTTAATAAAAGATTGGTTTTTATTCATCTCTATATAAAACTTAACCTAATTTTTTTTATTTATCGTTTTTAATATCTTTTGCTATGATTTTAATTTTAATATTTTTAAATAATAATAGTATAAATTATTTTTATGAATCTAAAAGATAATCTATCTGTTCAATTTCTTTTATTTATTGTAAAATTTAATTAAAATAAAATCTATGTATATATATATTTAAAGATACTTGTTTATTATAAATTTTGGTTGTATAAAATATACAGTAATTATGTCTTGAAAAATAAGGAAATATACTTCAAAAGTTAATTTATCACATAAACTATAACGATCATAATCAATACTAAATTTTTTAAAGTATATATTTGATTTTATTTTCAGACTTAAACAATTGATTTTATAATATATAATTATTAGATACTTAAACAATTAATACGCTTACAAATTGTAGTATTATTGTATTTACAAAGAGTTTCTTAACATTACATGAACTTTTAATTTCTTCTTATCTAATATTCAACCCATTTGGTATCTTTTTCACTAAAATTAAATATTTTTTTTAAGCTGATAACTTATTTTCCAAATTTTCATGTTTGGTTTAGTTTTCCGTAATAATAATAAAAATATTAAAAAATTCAGATATATTGTGAATGGATTATTTAAGAAAATATTTTTAAATTTTTTATTTACCATCATAACTATGTTTTAAAAAATAGTTATTTATGATAAAGAAATTAAAAAAAAACAAAATTTAGATTATTAAATGTTGGAATTATGTGTACTGCAATTTCGGTTTAATTTAAAAAATATACAAAAAAAAATTATTGAATTGTTAAAATATTGTTACTGTAACCATCAAATATATTTTTTTGCATGTATTATAATATATAGTATTTATAGCAATAATTTTTGTTTTGTTAAAACATTACCTAAGTTATTTTAAATTCGGACTATCTAACTAAATTACTTTGAAAAAATAAAATTTATGATATATTTTAAATAAATTATACTTATATTTATTTATTTTAGTGAATTATGTTTGATATCCTTTCCTACCATCATTAAATACACCTTTGTCAATAGTTAATGGAAAAAAAAAATTATTACTAAAATTATCGGATAAACTTCTGAACTTACATATTACTATTACATATTTGCATTAAGGGAAATTTTGGTTGTTTTGAGTCTTGGAGATAGTTATGCTCCATTTTCTCATCAAGACGAAATTTGCTTCTCGAAATATCACGTCACTTTATTCGATCATGTTTTACCTATAGCGCACCACGGAAATCAATGTTAAAAGTAATAATTTTTCTTTAATAATTAAAATAACTTTATTGACGATATTTCTAACTAAGAGATAATAATATATACAATATTACATAACTTTTTTTTGTTTCCAACTAATTAAATAATAAATAGAATGAAAACATTATTTAAAAAATATACAAAAATTATTAAAAATTAAAATATTGCTACTATAGACATCAAATATTTTTTTTCATGGGTTGTAATATAAAATATTTGTAATAATTTGTTTTGTTCAAACATTACATCGATTATTTTAAGTTATGATTATCTAACTAAATTAGATAAATTTGTGATATACTTTAAATAAATTACACTTATATTTTTTTAACTTAAATCTCTTGTGTGTATCATATAGGAAATATACACAAGTTGGATCCACTAATCATGAGATTCTACCATTACTAAATTAATTATGTATAATTGCGTATAATAATTGTGTGTCGTACAATAAAGTGCTTGAAAAAATAGTATGTTTTAGATATGTGGACGAAAATCAATAATGTTAATATTGGGAAGGAAAGTTAAGTAAAGTTTATAGTCATGCTTGACTATTTAGTGGGACACTAAAATTTTTAGTGATATATTCATAAATGGATTTCAACCACGACCACGAAACCCTGATTCTGTCTATTACAATTTATATTATTTTATTCATGGGGAGGCATGTCTCTTAGTTTCGAAAGGCCCTTCTAAAATGCCGAAAAAACATGTATTTGTGAACAAGTTAATGGAAACAAAAAATTATCAGAGAAACTTATAAACTTACATATTACTGTTACGAGATATTTGCATTAGGTGGAATTTATGTTGCTTTGAGTTTTGGAAATAGTTATGATACATTTTCTCACGATATTTGTTTTACCTCGGATAGCATGTGACTTTATTCGATCATGTTTTACGTATAGAGCAACATTGATAATTTTTCTCTAATGATTAAATTAAAATAACTTTATACCCATCAAATATTTTTTTTTTGTATGCGTTATAATATATAATATTTATACCAATAATTCTTGTTTTGTCAAACATTACATGAGTTATTTTAAATTCTGACTATCTAACTAAATTACTTCGAAAAGATAAAATTTGTGTTACACTTATATTTATTTATTTTAGTGAATTATATTTGATATCCTTACATACAATCATTAAATATTAAATATATTTTATTATAAATAAATTGTCTTGTGTGTATTTACATCATTTTATGTATAGTAAATATATACAAGTTAAATCCACTAATTATGAAATTCTATCATTATTAAATTAATTACGTATAATTGTGTATAATATCGTACAATAATTGTGTACAATAATTGCATACAATATTGTACAATAAAACTGAAAAAATGAGTATGACTCTATATATGTGGACGAAAATCAATAATGTTAATATTGGGTGTTTGTATAAGTGCAATGCATGAAACGTAATGGAGAGAGAAAGAAAAGAGAAAGTATTCTATTGAAAAATGAAATCCTCTGTTACAGAGAGTATTATAAGAATATATATAGAAGAACTATAATTGTAACAGTTATACAGTTACAGTATGGTTAACAGCTCCCGTAAACTTAGGGTTGGATTATCCAAAACCATAGGTGTATCTCTAAAGGTAGTGAAACTTGTACCCGAAATGGGTTTTATGAGAATATCAACAACTTGGAATCTAGCTGGAATATGGGTGAGGCATGCACGTTGGTGTTGAATGTGATCACGAACAAAATGGAGATCTAACTCAAAATGTTTGGTTTTTGAGTGTAGAATGGGATTTGTTGAGAGTAAAACAACTCCAAGATTATCAGAGTAAACTTTGGGAACAGAAGTGGAGAGATGCGAAGTTGAGAGAGTAGGGATTGAAGCCAAATGATATCAGTAAGGACCACTGTTATCCCACGATATTCAGCCTCTGTACTGCTTTGAGAAACAACATTTTGTTTGTTAGATGACCATGAGACAATATTGGAACCAAAATAGACACAATAACCAGTGGTGGATTTTCGATCATCAATGTCATTCCCCCAGTCTGAATCACAAAACCCCATGAAATCGGTGTTGGTGATGCATTTGATGAGGAGACCATGATGCAACGTACCTTTAAGATACCGGAGAATCCGTTTGACAGCTTTCCAATGGTGTTCTTGAGGGCTATGCATGAACTGCGAAACTTTGTTGACCGAATAAGTGAGTTCAGGCCGAGTGAAGAGAGCATACTGAAGCGCACCAACAATAGAGCGGAACATACTAGGATCAGGAACAGCGGCAGTGGCGTCCTTTGGAAGTTTGAAGGATGATATCATAGGTGTTGGTTGGGGGTTAGAGTCCAACATATTTGTGCGATGGAGTAAGTTTTGTATGTAGCGTCGTTGAGACAGATGTAAGTGACCAGAGGGAAGAGTAAAGACTTCTATACCCAGGAAATGATGGAGAGGACCAAGGTCTTTGAGAGCAAAGTGAGAGCTGAGAGTGGTGATGAGGGATGTGATGGTAGTTGAGGAGGATTTAGTGATAATTATGTCATCTACATATATCAAAACAAACAATGTAGAGGAGTTAGTGAAGCGAACGAATAAGGAAGGGTCACTGATTGTTGAACGAAAGCCAATATTGTTGAGAGTGTGACTTAGCTTCTGAAACCAAGCACGAGGTGCTTGTTTTAGCCCATATATGGCCTTGTGAAGCTTGCATACAAGCTTTGGATTTGTAGCGAGAAAACCCGGAGGTTGCTGCATGTACACATGTTCATGTAGGTCACCATTAAGAAATGCATTGTTAATGTCGATTTGATGAATGGGCTAGTGAGACGAAACAGCATGAGCAAGCACAACTCGTATGGTAGTAGGTTTAACTACTGGACTGAAGGTTGCAGAGTAATCTAGACCCTCAGATTGGTTGTACCCCTTCGCCACCAACCGGGCTTTGTGTCTTTAAAAGGAACCATCAGCATTGAACTTGTGTTTAAAAATCCATTTGCAACCAACAAGGTTTGCACCCGGAGGTAGAGAAGTCAGAGTCCATGTGCCATTTGTGATAAGAGCACGATATTCATCATTCATGGCCTGAGTCCACTGGAGAGAAGCGAAAGCTGCAACTACAGTAATAGGTTCAGGAGAACCAGAGTCTATGTGAGCAAAAAAAAAATTTGGTTTAACGATACCTGTTTTTGCTCTAGTTGTCATTGGGTGAATATTGTGAGTGGGTGACGTGTGGTGGGAGCAGTGGAACATGATGAAGATTGTTGAAGATGTAGAGAGGAGGTCGACAGAGATGCAGAAGTGGCGATGGTGGAACGAGTGGGTGTGAAGATAAAATTGTTAGAGTAGAATGTATAGGAGAAGAAATAGAAGGAGTTGACAGAGCGGGTAAAAAACCATATTGTGGGTTAGAATATGAAAAAACATCTTCATTAAAAACCACATGCTTGGAAATAAAATTTTTGCCAGAGGAAGATATACCGATGTAACCTTTGTTATGTAAGCTATAGCCAAGAAATAAACAGCATGCAGAACGAAAATCCAATTTATGTTTGTTGTAGGGACACATAAGAGGGTAGCAGGCACATCCAAAGGATCTAAATTTGGTATAATCAGGTTTAGTTTTAAGCATAGATAAACTCACGTCAGTAATATGCCTATCTTTTCTTTCTATAGCATCATTCTGTTCATGAGTGTGAGAGCATATGAAACAATGTTGTATACCATGTTTGTTTGAGTAAAAAAATGTTATAAACAACAAACTCATTTGCATTATCTGTTTGGATGGCTTTTATTTTAAAACAAGTTTGATTTTCAGAGAAGAGTTTGAAGCGTTCAAAAGCAGCAAGAGCTTGAGATTTAGTATGCAAGAGATAAATCCATGTATATTTTGAGTATGCGTCGAGAAACGAAATATAGTATGAGGCACCATTGTTAGCACAAATAGAAGAAGGTCCCCAAATATCAATATATATCAATTCTAAAGGATGATGATACACAGTTGTAGATAAAGAGAAAGGCAATTGATGGGCTTTGCCCGTAACACAAGCATCACAGAAAAACGGTTTTGCATTACAAGAAATGTAACATTTTTTAGAATAGTTTTGATCACAGAAAGACTACAATGCCCAAGCCGATTATGCCAGAGATGAAGAGGAGGTTTTGCAAATTTGGAAGAAGTGTAGTTAGCAGAAAAAAAACATTGGAGCGTAGGTCAGGGAAGATATAGAGATCATCTTTAAGAGTGCCTTGCAGAAGAATCTGTTTGGTTACCTGGTGTTTAATATAGCAAGAATGAGGATGAAATTCAAAAAATACATTGTTATCCCGAGCAAACTTTGAAACACTGAGCAAATTTTTAGTAATGTTAGGAACATGTAGGAGATCATGTAAAGAGAAAGAAGTACAGGAGGTAGATGATACACATGAAGCATAACCAATATGAGCGATTTTCATACCTGCACCATTACCTAGTTTGACGCTTGCATGACCTTGATGAGGTTGTTGATTAGTAAACAGAGTATCATCGTTTGTGATATGGTGAGAAGCACCGCTATATATCTAGATACCATAACGGATCATCCAAAGAGGATGGTGAACCAAGAAGAGAGGAGGATGATTCATCATGTTGAGGTGAAGAGAAAGAAGAGGTGTTTGCAGAGAAGGGTGGTGGTGTTGAACAATCAGACCAGTGCCAACAATTAATTGCAGTATGACCAAGTTTGGAGCATATTTGACAGCGCACAGGGTTGCGTTTCCATGACGAGGAACTGAAGTTCCAAGAAGTGTATTGTGAAGGTCGAGGTTTGCCGCGATGGAATCGATTTGAGTTGGATGTAGAAGGTGGGTCACGACCACCACGGAAAGAGTTGGTAAACGTAGGGCGAAATTGGGAATGATTTGTAGAAGCAACAAAGGCAGCGTTAGTTTGAAGAAAAGATGAGGGAGAAGTTTTATACCGGGTGAATCGATCTTCTTTAGCAAACAACAGGGCTTCAATCTCAGTGATAGTGTAGGGGTCAGTGCGAGAGGTTACGGTAGTGATAAAAGCATTGTATTCTTCACGCAAGCCTTCAAGAATGATGTCGATGTGATCTGCAGTGGAAACAGGGGCACCAATCGCGGCAAGTATGTGGACAACGTTCTTGATATCATGAAGATGAGAGGAAATAGATCTGTCATTCTTGGGAGTCTTTAACTGGAGCTTGAGTTTCTGAACTTTAGCCCGAGTATGAGAGGAAAATTGAGTTTCAAGGAACCGCCAAATATATGCAGTTGTATCAAGACCCACTACGTTGGTAAGAATGGGTGTAAGCATTGATGCAAGAAGCCAAGCGATGATAAACTGATCTTGTTGTTGATAGCATAAAGAATCATCAGAAGGTGAAGAACTGTCTGCAGCGGAAGAAGCAGTTGTGGACGGGACACTGGTGCCGTCAAGAAAATGACTCAGTTTGAGTCCTCGAACGGAGGCAAGAACCTGGTGTTTCCAAAGAAGGTAGTTATCTTCATCTAATTTAAGAGTGATCAGTGTTGTAAACTGATGAACGGAGGTCATGGCCAGAGGAAGGGAGCAATGAGAAGACGTAGAAGATGATTTAGGAGAGGAAGGAGAAGCAGCCATGACGAAAAAAAAAACTTAGAATGGGCTCATGATACCATGTTTGTATAAGTACAATGCATGAAACGTAATTGAGAGAGAAAGAAAACAGAAAATAATCTATTGAAAAATGAAATCCTCTGTTACAAAGAGTATTATAAGAATATATATATATAGATGAACTATAACTGTAACCGTTATACAGTTACAGTATGGTTAATATTGGGGAAGGGAAGTTAAGTAAAATTTATTATAAGAATAAAGACAGTCATGCTCGACTATTTAGGTTGACACTACAAATTTTAGTGATATATTCATAAATGGATTTCAACCACAACCACAAGATGAAACCCCTTATTCCGTTTATTACAATTTATATGATTTTATTCACGAGGGAGGCATGCCTCTTAGTTCCGAAAGGGCGAAAAACCATGTATTTGTGAACACCCTTGTTAATAGTTCATGGAAACAAAAAAATTACCACTAAAATTATTGGAGAAACTTCTGAACTTACATATTACTATTACGAGATATTTGCATTAGGTGAAATTTCTGCTGCTTTGAGTCTTGGAGATAGTTATGCTCCATTTTCTCATCAAGACGAAATTTGCTTCCTAAAATATCACGTAACTTTATTCGATCATGTTTTACATATAGTGCACCACTGAAATCAATGTTAAAAGTGATAATTTTCCTTTAATAATTAAATTAAAATAACTTTATTGACGATAATTCTAATCAAGAGATAATAATATAGATAATGTTACATAACTTCTTATTGTTTCTCAACTAATTAAATAGTAGATAGAATGAAAATATTATTAAAAAAATATACAAAAATTATTGAAAATTAAAATATTGCTACTATAGCCATCAAATCATTTTTTTCATGGGTTATAATATAAAATATTTGTAATAATTTGTTTTGTTCAAGCATTACATGGATTATTTTAAGTTCTGATTATCTAACTAAATTACTTGGAAAAGATAAATTTGTGATATATTTTAAATAAATTACACTTTTATTTTTTTATTTTTTTTAACTGAATTCTCTTGTGTGTATTTACATCACTTCATGTATAGGAAATATACTCTACTAATCATGAGATTCTACCATTATTAAATTAATTACGTATAATTGCGTACAATATTGTATAATAATTGTGTACAATAAAGCGCTTGAAAAAATGAGTATGCTCTAGATATGTGGACGAAAATCAATAATCTTAATATTGGGGAAGAAAAGTTAAGTAAAGTTTATAGTCATGCTTGACTATTTAGTGGGACACTAAAAATTTTAGTAATATATTCATAAATGGATTTCAACCAATACCACGAAATACTGATTCTGTCTATTACAATTAATATGGTTTTATTCATGGGGAGGCATGTCTCTTAGTTCCGAAAGGCCCTTCTGAAATGTCGAAAAACCATGTATTTGTGAACATCTTTGTCAATAGTTAATGGAAACAAAAAAATTACCACTAAAATTATCGGAGAAGCTTATAAACTTACATATTACTGTTACGAGATATTTGCATTAGGTAGAATTTTTGTTGCTTTGAGTCTTGGAAATAGTTATGCTCCATTTTCTTATCAAGGCGATATTTGCTTTTCCGGAATAGCACGTGACTTTATTCGATCGTGTTTTACATATAGAGCAACACTGAAATCAATGTTAAAAGTGGTAATTTTCCTTTAATAATTAAATTAAAATAACTTTATTGACCATACTTCTAACCAAGAGATAGTAATATAGATAATGTTACATCACTTCTTACGTGCGTATCTTACGTGCGTATATTATAAGTGGTATTTTTTTTTAATAATTACATTAAAATATCTTTATTGTGATTACTTCTAACCCAAAGAGATAATAGTATAAATAATTAAATAGTAGGTAGAATGAAAATATTATTTAAAAAGTAAAAGATTGATATGGTTATGAAAAAAATTAAAGTAAAATTATAAGACAATATATTAAAGAAGTTGCCTCACAAGTTTATCCCACAATGCATTCATAATTGATTTTCTTAAGATTTTAACCTTTTGTGTCCTTAAAGAGTGTTGAACTTAAACTAAATAAGAGTAAATAAAATTCAATCATCCGCTATTATATTTATTATTTCACCAATTCCAACTTCTACCTATGATATATTTTCCTTTTACCTCTTAAATTAAGCAAACAAGATATCGATTAAGACTAAGCGAATGAACAAAACACTTCAATTAAAAAAAATAACTGAATTTTCAACAAACGTTAAACAATTCTTTTTTAAAGAAACCATATTTTAGAAAAACCAACACTAAAACACAATCTACTGCGAAAATTAAGAATAAAGCTTTATTGAACAAAAAAACTCAAAATTTATTGCGAAATCACAAGATAATCAACTTTAATAAATTTAACCTTCCATACGAAGGCAAAACGATAGGATTATAATGAAAAAAATAATTAAGAAAACTCTAATGTTATATTTTTCAAACTCCTATTAAGCTTTATGCTTTATCCTTGGACCTTGTATGTTTATATAAGTTTCTTTCTTTCAAGGATCTTAGAATAATATTCTAGTTTATATGTTGTTCATGGTTTTCCAGTTTCTAACTTTTCAAAATTCTTAGGTTATGTTACCAAGTTTAACACAACTCGGTTTCAAAGATATTGTATATTCTATTATCTAATTTTTTAACTCAAATATTGTATTCATTTTCATTACATGAAACAACTTGAACTGTCGCGTATTTGACTCACTTGCAAAGGTAGACATTTCCCTCATACGGTTTAGTGAGATGCTCCTACCAGATCTTCTAATGCGTGTAACCACTACACCATCTACTCTAACAAAAATAAGAGTTAAGGACAAAATAAACCCAACATATGATCACTAAAAAATAGTAAATTTATTAATGGTTATAATCCAATAATATAGGATTAAAACTTTAAAGTGTGAATGAAATTACTTTACTCTCATTAATGACCAAAATACAAAATAATTTATTTATCTGCCATTGTTTGAACCGTTATAAATACATTAATTTAATAATATATTTAAAAAATAAAAAAATTATTTATTTAATTTTATAAATAAATAATTATATATTATTATTTCAAGTATCTTTGAATCATTCTAGTTATAGTTAACCGATCAAAATCAATTAAACTGATTTTTTTATAATTATGTATTTTCCAAATTTGACTTTTCATTTTTTTTTTCAAAAACATATCTATAATTTTTATTTTTATTTTTTAATATAAACATATTTTTGCAAAACTATATTTTTATAAATGAATTAAATATTCATTCATAAATTTTGTAATAAACGAACTAGATTGAATTTTAATTAAATGGATCGCATTGAATTGAAGATTTAATAAAAAATTTATTCAAATAACAATAACTCAAAATAAAATAAAATTTATTTTATCCATTGAAGTTGTAACTTAAATATAAAAACATTGTTATATTGAAAATAAAATAAAAATAACACCGGGATAAGTTTTTATTTATTAAATATAGTATAACATACTTAATCATCTTAGCATCAATAAAAAATCTTTATGAAAAACTTGTTAAAAACGTTGGACAAAAAGGTCAATACCGAGTATTTATATTTTTATATCACTAATTTACCTTTCTATGATTAACTAATATAGTACATTACTGTATTAAGAAAAAATACCTACACTAAAAGACTTAATAGTTAATAAATTTTATTCTAACAAAAAGAAGAAAAAATACAAAACACCTATAATAACTCATTTTACAAATGGTCTAAAAAGTATATAAATTATATTTAAGGACGAAAATAATAATTAAAATATTTTAAAATAATATATCATTCAACAGTCTGCGCATAATTGAATTAAAACTTATATTTTAAATTATTCAAATGACACGTTCAAGTTGAATTGGACTCTTGCGATGCTGTAAATCAATAAGAGAAACTTGTATTTAACATTTTTTAAGAGATTTAATTAACTTAAATTTGAATAATTTTATAATTTTAAAATGTGAATGAAAAAATAACAGTAAAAAAATTATTAAATTTATATATTAAGTTGTTTATTATTCTCATATGTCATCCTTATTACCATAATAATATATTTATGAAATACAAAATAAAAATAATACTGATTTTATTATGCTATTATATTGTATTATATTATACATCAATTTCAGAAAACACTATGTTACCTTTTTTAAAAATGACTTCTGTTTTTTTTTTTTTTTGAAACATACTTTATGAAGTTCATGAAATATATTTTTGAAAAACATTTTCTTTAACAAAATTTTCAGAATGTATTATATATGTTCCGTACTATATTTTCAAGAATAATTTTTTCACAGTCTTTTCTCGATTTTCCGCATGCTGATGCATTGGATCGAACAATTTGAGACTCTTTCTTCCTACACCTCCATACCTTCTTCTGTCACCCCCATACTAAATGTAAAAATACCGTTTTTTTCTTTTTGTGCCACCTCCATATATAATCCGGAAGCTGTTTCTGAATCCAAAAGTGTTCTTGAGATTTATAAAATCCGGAACTCTTTTGTGCATTTGAAATAAGCTTATGGATTATGTAATCCGGATATATTCCGGATTACATAATCCGGAAGTCAATCTCATATTTAGAAAAGACTTCCAGATTATGTAATCCGGAAGCTAATCACTCCTCTGAAAAAATGGCTTCCGGATTATATAATCCGGAAGCTAATTTTATGTATAGAAAAGACTTCAAGATTATGTAATCCAGAAGCTAATCACAAAAGGCTTCCGGATTACATAATCCAGAAGCTAATTCTGGATCTAGAAAAAGACTTTTGGATTATGTAATCCGGAATATTAATAAAGGGTATTTTTGAAATATAAAAAATATATGGGGGTGGCTCAAGAAGGTATGGAGGTGCAGGAAGAAGCAGCCACAATTTAATTATTCAGCCTAATTTATAAGGCCCAAGACCGAAATGACACTAAATTTTTGGCCATTCTGCACCTTCATAAATTTCTTCTTGCACCCCATCATTTTCGAAGAAGACTCTTTTATTCCTTTTAAAAATGACTTCCAGATTGTTTTTTCTTAAATGTTTCCAGAACATATTATTTCGGATCAAATTTTATTAATTCCAGACTTACGAATCCAGAATAAAAAAAATTATTCTAGAAAAGATATTCTGAAATAATTTTTTTCTTTCGGATTTTTTATTCTGGAAATACTTTTTCTTACAAAACTCTTATTGTGGAAACATTTTTTGCTCAAAAAAATCTGAAATGAATTTTTGTCTTTCAGATTTCTTATTCTGAAAATACTTTTTGCTTAGAAACATTTTTTCTCACAAAATCCCTATTCTGGAATCACATAAAACTGTGAAAGAGTAATTTCGGTATTTTAAATAATGTAGGGATGTAGAAAAAAAAATGTAGGGTTGCAGGAAGAAACTCCCTAAATTTTTTATTTTTTTTCTCAAAGCAGGCCTTAATAAGTGGCCCATCTAAAAAATCACACTGGTGTCTGGTGAGAAGAAGGCCCCTAAAACGGTGCAAAAAAATAAATAAGAATTCAACATCTTTAATAAAATAATTAGTCTTATATATTTGTTTACACTATTTATTGTAATTAAGGAGTGCTTAAGCATTTATAATAGAATTATTAGATAACAAATACAGTTATCAGGTAATAAAACTGTTATATTCAACGAGTGTTTAAGCATTTAATTAGTCATTAATAAAGTGATGATCATTAAGCATGAGGTGGGAGAGAAACACTCCTCGTGCTTGTGTTAGGATATCATGAGGTGTGTCTTAGTGTCACCTATTATTGATTATTAATACAATCATTATTTAAAATAAATTATTGTTAAAGATCTCACATGAATTAAAGAAAAGAATATTTTATTGTATATAAGTGAACACAAATCTCACTCCATGAGCTGGTTTTATGAGATTAGGTTAGACTTATAATACACTTTGTAATATGGTATCAGAGTCTAACGAGAGTTTGTTGAATTTATCGTGTCACCCGTTATTGATTCATTATTGGATCATCTATAATATGTTGTCCCATGCATGAGCTGTCACTTTCGGTGTGAGAGATGTGTATTGGAGATCACACTGAAAGATGAAAAATATTTCATTGATGACAGTGTTGATTTGTAATAGTTATAGATATTTTTTACAATGTTTTATAGATGTATTATGCTTAAAACACGTAATTTGTGTATAAAAAGGTTGAAAAGTGCCAGGTTGTCATGTTGACAGTTACAGGTACAAAATAATGGTTTTGGTTTGTTAATACATAATTGTGTGTTAGGATTCATTTTGGGTGGAACGTCTCAATGAATGGGTTACGATAATTTAATGCATCGTTTTCCAGTCACTTAAACACCTCATTTGCTTCCTTTAATTAATCTCTTTCTTTTCATTTCATTTTTTTTTTCAATTCTTTTCAACACGACAAGTGACATCTTATTCTCCCGTTGATTAAGCAAATGCATTCTCTCTCCATATCAATACACATTTTCCCGTTCTCACAAATATAAATATTTTATTAAGCAGTATTTTACTACTTTTCTAATTTTCGTTTAAAACTACGTTAATTTTCGTTCAAATATCTTATTCTTAAAACAATTTTTAAACTACCATCCCTTAAGCTCAATTATTAGGTTTTTATCTTAACCTTATACTCTATCTCTTAATTAGGTTGTTCATAGTTTAGTTTACAAGAAAAAGCTAATTATATAAAGTGGTTTTTATAAAACTCAACTAGTTTATATTAATACTGAATTTAACTTAATTATAAGTTTTTTTATATCTGAAAAAAACAAATAAAACATTGTAGGTACTACAATCAATATGGTTCAATTTATTAGAGATTTTTCTATATTCTTTTTATTTTGTTGGTTTGTTTAATTCTTAGGATAATAAATCTCAATCTCATTATTTTAGGAATCACATTGTAGACATTTAAATGTGATATGTTTTTATTTTTCTGTTTTTGCAAAAGGTTATATATATAGCCTTGTTTTGTTTTCTCATAATTGAATAAGTGTGGAACTTTTCTCTTTCTTCTATCAAATAACATATACTTTAAAATTATTAAATACATGAATCTAATCATCAAATAGAAACTAATTTTTAGACACCAAAATAATTAGTTGCAATAGTAACTAAATTAGAGACCATTTTAAAAACTAAAGAAAATTTTGGTTTCTAAATGAGTTTATATTATTGTTAAATATTTTATAAATTGGTATCTAATTAGCAATCAAGGTTTTAGAAACCAAATTTAGAAACTAAATAATTGGTAGTTAAAACCTTGGTTGCTAATTAGATACCAATTTAGAAACTATTTAATAATAATAGAAACTAATTTAGAAACCAATTTTTTATTTAGTTTCTAAAATGATCTCTAATTTAGGTACTATTGCAACTAATTATTTTGGTCTCTAAAAATTGGTTTTTATTTCATAATTTTCTTGTAGTGTAACAAGTAAAAGTAGTATTAGAGTTCCGAAAGGAATATGATAATCTAGGGAGAAAGTGTGTGTGATACTGTAAAGGGAGTGATCTTTCTATTGTTAACCTAGTGAGAATACAATATAGTAGAATGAGTGATAATTTTATAAGTAAAAAATGTCAATTTCTACAAAAGTACCAAGGATCCATGACAGTAAAAAGATCACAACTTCAAGCATTATGAAGGGAATTCAAATTACTTACTATGAAAAAAAGTTGAAAAAGTAGACAATTCATTTGGATGAACCTTAAACCGTGGTTAGTAAGATGAAATCCAATGGTGAAACAATGGAGCAAGGTATAGTGGTTAGCAAGATATGTTTAGGGTTTATGTTGTTTATGATATGAAGGAATCAAGGACCAAAGTGCCTTAACTAATGATGATTTGCATAAAATTTACTTTACATGAACAAAGAATGCAAGGACATATGGAAGAGGAACATGTGCTAAAGGTTGCTTAGGAAGACCAACCTAGCAAAGTTCGTGGTCGTGGTGCATTCAAAGGAGGACATGGTAGAGGTAGACGAACACAAACTTTAAATAAATTTACTATTGAGTTTCAAATGTCATACACTATGACATTTATAATATGAGTGTCCTAATTTGGAGAAGAAAGCCAAATATGTTGAGTTAGGTGAAGAAGAAGAGATTTTATTGATGTTGATAGTTGTCATTTTGTTGTCAAATTAAAATGATTTCAGCATAGATTTGTTTAATGCTAGAGAAATGATAATATAGAAGTGGTCAGATGACCTTAAGTCGTTTCCCAACGAATCCAATAATGAAATTAGTAGATCGGTGTTTAGAATCTATTTGCAACAATACAAAAATTTTGGAAAGTTGAAAACTTGGAAACTGTTAACAAAATATAAACTAAAATATTTTCCCAAGATCCTTGAAGTAGAAAAGTCTGTAAAAAGACACAAGTCTCAAAGAGAAATGGGAGAACTTTAGAGGGCTTTCTTAGTTTCTTTTCTTCTTTGTAATTCTTTTGTTTTGACTTCGCATGGAAGACTAACATTGATTCCTTTGTAATTTTCCATTGAGTTTTGAGGTATTGGTCAATAAAAGTTTCATTTTTTTATTCTCTAGTTGTTTTAAAATTCTAATATCCTGGAAAACTATTTTTTGTGAGATGTTGTACTTGAACGCATGATTGAAAGTCAAGATAAATTCAAGGCATGGAGGTTATATGACCCCATCACAAAGAACATTATTATCAACATAGATGTTGATTTAGAAGAAGAAGAAAACTAGGATTCGAGCATAACAAAGATGGAAATCCAACAAGTTTTATTAAATCGGGAAGATAAAGAAGACAACGAAGGAGAAGATTTTATATTAATAACTAAATACATATATCAAGTTATTTCTCAATTACAAGGAGGTAGGATAAAGAAGACAACGAAGGAGAAGATTTTATATTAATAACTAAATACATATATCAAGTTATTTAGCAATTACAAGGAGGTAGGTGATTTGTTTCGTAAGAACAAACATCTCCAATTCTTAAAAACTTTGCAACTAAAACCTATAAATTTCTAAAAATTTCATTTATAAAAATAACACCTCTACTTATTTAGATCACAATAAATTGTGAGGGGAGGGGGAATATATAATTTTTTTGCATTCTTTAATTCTCTGATCATGCAAAATGTTATTTTTAATTGTTGGGATTAGATTGTGTTATTAAAGTTTCCTTTATATCATCATTGTACAAATTCTTGTCAACATGTGCAAATACCATGCAACACGAACATACACTTCTCTGTAATATTCTAAAATCTCAATGAAAGACACAATAACCCTAACATTAATCAAAATCTTTTTATTAGAATTAAACCTCATTGAGCCAATTTGTGACACTCCTCCTTCGTGTCCTTATTATCGAGACAATTGTCACATAGTAGAATGACATTGCCCATGACAAGTGTCGAGTGAAACTCCTCCAACATATTTCAAATGTGTTGTTACTTTTCAAGGAAGACCCTAATGATGAAAGATATAAAAGATATAATGTAAGAGATGATAATCAAAACCGACATCGTTGGATGATTATTTGTTACCCTTTTTGTTCTTAAAGCAAACTCATATGCATAGGATCAAACTATTGGATTTCTAAATACAAGAAAGTCATAAAAAATTCAATAAACTTTTTGAAAAAATTACATCATCGTTATCCATATAAATACTACAAATAATACTATACAAAAAAATCAAAGCACTATGATACAAAATGAATTTTTAATAAAATTAAAAGTGTAACTAATTTTGTTGGAGGACTAAAAACATAATTAACTATTTAAAAAGAAAACATCTCATTTTCAATTAAATTCAGATAACAAGACTTCTATTTATCACATTATAAATTTCATCAAGATTGTCTAACAAAATAAATAAATAAAAAATAACATTTTAAAAAATAAACAATACCTTTTTAATTAAAAATAAAAAATAATATCTACCACAAACACTAAAAATATTTTTAAGCCAAAAAATTATAAATGAAGACTAAAAATATATTTGTCTCTCGTTACGTTTGGCTAATAAAATATATATTTTTGGATTATTTTAAATTAAAAATATCATTTGTACTTCCGTAATTGACTCATAATGTTTACATTAAATATTAGTATAGTTTATTAGGGTAAAGTTATAATATAAAGTAAAAGTAACAGTAAAAATATCAATAAAATTGCATTTAAGTCTTGTATGTATAAAAAGATATTTAAAATGGCAAATTTATTCACTTACGTATTTATTCACCTGCCACCGTTGAATTAATATATTTTTAACGCACCCACCGACCACTACATTAAAAACTTGTAATTTTTTGTTTTTCCATACAATTGTATAAAAAAGGAAGAAATATTTAGTTGTTTTCTTTTAACCAAACTCATTTCATATTAAGCTCCTATTAAAATTAAAATATTGAGAATGACTTTAAAGTAGTAACTAACACAAAATTAATTATTTCAGCATACACAACAAGATAACAAATTATATTTTTAGGGTGTTAGTTTATTCGAATTAAATTATTTCCTAAAATCTAATTAAACACATTTTGTATTTTCATTGAAAACGAAATGAAAAGGTAGATAAATATAACAGGAGTTCAGACGTATAATTTTTTTGTCAACATTTGATGCGTATAATTTCTTCGACTGTGACATTCTAGCTACCTTGGCCTTTCCAATTATCATGCCAAGTTAAAAATCACTTTCATAATAATTATATTTCGTTTTATTTTTAATTTCTGGGAAACGTGTGTAAATAATTTGCATAAAATCTTATTTGATTTGGTGTTGTAAAATTAATTTTACATATTCTAATACTCACAAAAAGAATTTGCTGTCTCTATATTACTTTTTTTTTTAAAATAGTGCATAAAAAGTAATAGATGGTGTATAGTATATTATGTTGTTAAAAGATGTAATTAGTTTATAACAAGTTGTAAATCTAAATATTTTTTCATTTTCTAATTTTAAAATATAATTTAAAATAAAATAAAAATATAAAATATGTAAATAAAAAAGAAATACCCTTACTTACATTGGTATGAAACTCGGATACTCCTCTTAAATGACGTGTCGGTGTGCGGTACTCGAATGACACCTATAAGACACGTATCTATGAAGTGTCCAATTCAAAAAGTATTTGTTAGATTTCTGACAATTCTACTACGGTTCTAACACAATTTTAAAAAGGGAAAATACATTAATTTTCTAAAAAATCAAACTTTATTGTATAAATTGTTATTATAATTATTAAAATAAGAAACAAATCCTTGTGAACCAGTCATAAAAAATATCTTTCCGCTCTAAAAAATAATCTGAAGCATATTTATGAACATAAATATTTATTGTCAATTTATATAATTCATAATTATATAATATATAGATTCGTGTCTCCGTATCCTACATTTTATGAGATTTTACGTATTTTTGTGTTCGTGTCCGTGTCGTATCAGTATTCGTGTAACTGTGCTATATAGGTTATAGGTGTATTGACAAGAGAAGTTATTATAAAAATAAAATAAAAGTAATAGATATAAATAAAATTGAGATGTTACAGTAATGCTTTTTTAAAAATAAAAAATAAAATATAAGAAATAAATGAAAAGAGAAGTTGGTATTTATTATTGATAGATAATTTTATTTATTACTATTATTTTTAATATTTCGTTGGTGAGGCAGTACAACAGTGTAAGGAAAGAGAGGCCAAATAATTTGGGTAACGTGCTTAGTTAGCAAAGTTCAAAACCATCCTTTACCTAACAAATCTAACATGTGAAGAGTCTTATTTTTCTATCAACATTCCAATTTTCATCAAATCATTCTCATCTGTTTCCACTAACCTTCAACTCTAGTGATGCCTACTTTTTTTTAATTATTTTTTTAAATTAGGAAAATAAGAGTCAATTCATACATAATATTTTTTTATTTAACAAAAGTGATAAAAAAAATTGTTATTTTTATCATTTCAACGACAAAAAGTTGGTTAATATAATATATGTTGTTAAAAAGACATTTATAAATAGAAAAATTGCACCTAAAAAAGCAAGTATCAATTCGGGAGTGTGGAATATTTTTTATTATGCATGAGTATGAGAATGATAATAAAGAAAAAGGGGTTTTTCTCCACCATCTTCCACTCTTTCTTTTTCTAATATATATTCAAGATGAACAAGAATTCCCCAAAATTGACTTTTGTAAGTGGAGTGTTATTGCTAATTCTAAGAGGAGGTTATGAACAATAAAATGGAGGGAGACAAAAGCTTTGTATTTTAATATAAAAGTTTTAGCAGTCACTTTATGATTTTCTTTTTTTTACTAAACGTTTTTGACGTTTGTAGTTATTAATAATTCTATTTCTATTTAATATTTCATAGTCAAACTTTTATAGTATTTATTGATTGGTATTTGTGCACGAAAATAGACTCAGATATTTACTTTCAATAACTTCACAAATATATAAAAAATTATGAAATTATTTTCAATTCAAAATCTTAAAGACGATGTGTTTATGAGTTTTTTTACTTATATGTCATTTGACTTTATTATTTTTATTCAACATGATTTTCAATTCATATTTGAATTTCTAAAGTGTAAGTTGAGTTTTAATGGATATTTCTATTATAGTCTGATATTGTATTTTTACCATAAATGGATATACTTATCTGTATCTGAGTTCGTCACATAGGACTCTAATTAATGTTGATTTTTACTATAACACTACATATTATCTGAGTCAAACACCATGACAAACTATCAACTTTGATAGCCCTATCAACAATTAGTATCATTAAAATATATTTCATCTCTTTCAATAAAGTATTCTTTATATGTAGTAAATCTTGAAATTTTCCAATTATGTTAGTTTTTGACAATTTATTAATTATATAAATATGGTATTGTATTTTTTTTAGAATGAAATTACCATACATTCTTTTATTAGAGAAAAATAAGAACAACAATCTACACCTTATTCATAGCTTAATACTACAAGAGTTGTCAACTATATATCATATGACAACAAGGTGTTTCTTATACTCACGTTTTGAGCAAAATTCATATTAAATAATCTTCATCAAAATTTAATATAATTATGTTATGTTGATTCATTGCATTTAATTTACAAAGCTTAAATCTCAATCATTTTTTTATCATCAAATGTTTAAGTTTATATTGTTTATACATAAGTAAAACTAAAAAAAAAAAATTGCTAATATATGTTCATTTACTTAATACTAATTGGTTAAGATACAATCTTGAGTATCCATATAATTATCATCTTATCAGAACTCACAATATCACATATTTTATATATAAATCATTTTTCTCTCACACATATATGTTGGGTAAGATTAATAAAAAATATTCAACAATATCTATTACGAAGTGGACTTTAAGTCTAAAACCGGCTCATAGGGTTGAGGTTTGCACCCACTTATATACAATGAAAGGCTCTAATCTCTAGTCGATGTGGGATCTCCAACAATAACAAAACTTAATCAATCTCACATAAAGGATTTACAATAGCCCTAATCCAAAACTTCAAGACTATTAGTTTACTAAACTTATTTCTTATAGGACATTCAATTTTATTTTTTTTTATACTTAATTTAGAACTTAGACTCATACTTAAATTTTAACAACTTACTAAATTAGGGTTTGGATCATTACCATCAAATTTATATTGTCTAAACAAAGTTACATCCTTTAAACAACTTTAAATTCTCTAATTAAAAGAAGATTAATTATAGCTCAAAATTTTCAAATATTTTTAAATAAAAATAAAAATATACTATAAAAAATCTCTACTTTTACCAGATTACTTTACAAAATAAAATATTTTGGTAAAACAACTCATTATTTCTTAATTTATAAATAATGTAAAAATGTTTTTTCACTATATTTTATTTTTTAGTTGTTTTTAAAAAATATAAGTCAAAGTCAGGGTTGTTTACTTTGTATAACTTTCGTGAACATGATGATGTAAAGGTAAAATTTTGGCAAAAAAATTAGTATTGGTGTGGAAATTTTTTATAAACCTGAAATATTTTTTAATTAAGAGTTAACTATTTATTTTTTTAGTGTATTAAGAGATTTATTTAAGAGATAGTTGTTTTTAATATGTACTTTTAAGATTAAATATATAATTATAAAATATAATTATTTATCAATTATATGATATATGTCGACACGTGATTGATAAATTTAATCAAAACTGTCCATAATCATGTTACAAGATATTATCTTAGATGTTATGAAAACCTTCACATACTAAGGGAAAGTTATCTCATAAACTTTACTTTAAGGGTTATGTAACACTTCAACAAAATTTGCTTAACTCAAATGACTTGCTTATATATGTAAAAAAATTCTTTGTAAGTTAGTTATTAGTTTTTTTTTAAAATAATGATTATGAACAATTATTTTTAAAATATTGATTAAGGTTAGCCAATAATTTTTTTAATTAAAATTAAGTTAAACACTATTAAGTTAAATAATATTATTAAGAAGTAGATTTCAAACATAACAAAAATCAATTCATAAAATACCTACACATCGGTATTTTCAATTTGTGTCTGATACAGTATAATAGATGGCATATGACTTTATCATTTCAACTAATTTTCACTAAGATATAATTTTTAAATGACTATGATACCATGTTAAAAAAATGAATTTTAAATTTAACTCAACCTTATGAAGTCAATTTATGAGATGAATTTTACATCTAATTATATTATAAAATGTATTTGTAGTAAATGTGATATCTAAAACAAATTTAAAATTTACATAAAAGTGTGGAGTAAAATTCTAAAAGTATATTATGCTTAGAAATGTAGTTATTATTTAGAAATGCACTTATTATTAGAAAGGCACCACCAAGACAAGGACCTAACGATGTGAAGGTGTCATGTTCAGAAGATCAAATGAATCGTCTTCATCATTTTGCAGCCCCATGAATGAACCTCCCACTCCTTTCTTTTTCTCTTTTCCTTTGCATAAGCTTAAAAATTTTATACAAAAGAAAAGAAAAAAGAAGAAGAAAATGTTGGTTCATGGTTGCAGCAGAGTAGCGCAGTTGACAAGAGCAAATGCACATGCTTGTCGTGTGATTGCCGCTTCACCTCAACATTAAATTTCCTTTCCCCACTGTTCCTTCTTTTCTCTTCTGCACAGAAAGCGACATAATATCACATACACACTTTAATACATGATTTCACACACTTATTTCAGCAATCTTATATTTATAAAAAAGTATAAAAAAGGAGTTTTGTAATTCAAAAAACCTTATATAATCGAATTTGAATTATCCTTGGTTGAATTGATGATATATTAGCGAGTTAAAAAAGAAGAAAAGAGAGAGACAAAGAGAGGTAGGAAAAGAAGATTCAAAAGGGTAGGAAAAAAGAGCATTCTTTTTGGAAAACCAAAAAGCAGTTGAAACCTTGGAGATCGAGAAGAGAAGAGAAGAGAACACCCATTAACATTAACTTCCAAAGGCTTCACAATTCACAACACAGGGCACACTCTCTCCCTTTATGCTTGTGCCTCCAAATACATGCATAGTTACATCAAACAATGAAAATGAACCTTCTTTTTGTGTTTATTCTTCTTCTGCACTACGTTGCTGCTGCAGACCCTCCTGCTTCCTCCCCTCAACCTCCTCCTTTTTTCTCTCCAGGTACTCATTCATCTCTTTCTCATCATTGGGCTTCTTAATCTTTGTTAAATAATTGGTTTTGCTAATGATTCTTTTCACTTTTGGATTCTCACAACTGTTAAAGCAGGGAAAGAGCAGCATCACCTGAACAAGAAAATGCTAATAGCTATTGTCGTAGCCACCACTTCACTTGCTGCACTCATTTTCAGTTTCCTATGTTTCTGGATTTATCACACTAAGTCTCCAACAAAATCCAAAACCAAAAAGGTTCAAACTCCCGGTCCAGGTACTTATTTATTTTCTAATGTTCCGTTTCTCATATACCTTTTAAGAAAAATTTCAGAATCAAATTGACTCTACGGTGTTGTCTGAGATTAATTTTTTCCCTTTCTGTTTGAATGCCAAGATGCAGAGAAGGGGATCACCCTAGCACCGTTTCTGAGTAGATTCAGTTCCGTCAAAATTGTTGGTATGAAGGAGTCTGTGCCGATAGTTGATTATAAGCAAATAGAAAAAACGACCAATAATTTTCAGGAAAGTAACATCTTGGGCGAGGGTGGTTTTGGATGTGTTTACAAGGCTCGCTTGGATCATAACCTGGATGTTGCAGTAAAAAAACTCCACTGTGAGACTCAACATGCGGAGAGAGAATTCGAGGTAATTAATTTGCTGGTTCTCTGTTTTTTAGCTTTTTTTCTTTCTGGTCCTTTCTTTCTTGTGTTGAATGGTGTGATGAAATTGCAGAACGAGGTTAATTTGTTGAGTAAAATTCAGCATCCGAATATAATCTCCTTACTGGGTTGCAGCATTGATGGTGACACGAGGTTTATTGTTTATGAGTTGATGCAAAATGGATCATTGGAAGCTCATTTACATGGTAAAATATTGTATCTCATGTTTAAATGCATAGCAGAGAGGACCTGATTTTTTTTCCCAAAGTTATTAAATTTTGAAAATCGTTTCTAAATATATTTGTTTTAAAAACCAAAGTTCAAAAAAGGTTAGGAGATGTTTTATTTTTTCTTCTGGACACAATCGTGTTCCTGAAGCAAACACCCTCAGATGTGTTCAAAAGACAAATAAAATTTAGAAACAGAAAAGTTTTCTGAAACAGTAAACAAACAACACTTGATTCTCGGTTACTAAATTCTTATTGTGTCATTCTTTTCCAAAATCTTATGCTGAAGGACCTACTCATGGCTCGGCATTGACTTGGTACATGAGGATGAAGATTGCCCTTGACACAGCAAAGTAATGTTCCGCTAAAAAGATTTTGATTTTTTTCTCTTGTGTTCATTATAGTGGTATTAACATTCTTCTGGTATGCTGGCAGAGGACTAGAATATCTGCATGAACACTGCTACCCTGCAGTGATCCACAGAGACATGAAATCTTCTAATATTCTCTTAGATGCAAACTTCAATGCCAAGGTAAGAAAATCACATTAGATTTGCCATAAAAGTTACTTCCCTTTTCCATTACCAATTGTTTTCCTCTTTTGTTGTATTCACCTAAGCTTCATATTATGTGTTGGCACCTCGAACTTATTGGTGGTGGATTCAGCTGTCTGATTTTGGTCTAGCCATAACTGATGGGTCCCAAAGCAAGAAGAACATTAAACTATCGGGTACCTTGGGATACGTAGCACCGGAGTATCTTCTAGATGGTATGCCAGCTAAACTTGTTATCATTATACGCCATATGCATTGGTTTGACAGATAGTGTATTTCAATATATTGTAACCCTTTAGCAAACCAGATCCAAGAAATTGTTTTTCTCAGTCCTCTTTGATTTTAATGACGTCACGACTTTAGGGTGGGTTTGAAACATACGACCTATGTCTCTTGTTCTCATCTTGGACATATAATCATATACCTGCCCTATTGAAAAGTCACATGTACACATTATTCAAATTGACCAAATCGACCATGTGATAAAAAATGAATACACATGGAACAAATTTTGAAGTTAATGACAATCTCATGCTTTTATTTTCTAAGCAATGGTTGTTAGAGCACTTTATTTTGAAGTGTATGTCTCTCGCTTTAGAAATGGAATTTATTCTTGTCTGAAAAATGGTAAACATTGGATGGTTTGGGGGAACAGATATAAGCTTTCTACAATTCATTTGAAAATTTGAGACGATTTGTGATGGGTCTAATATGTTTTTGACTGTTGAGAGGGATTTCATTTCAATTGAGGTAGAAATTATTCACTTAGATATGGATGATTGGGTTACTGTAGCAATAGTTTTTTAATATTATCATGTCTTAGATTCATACCAAAGCAAGTTCATGTAGCATTGTGAAATTCATGTGTAGGAAATCTTGTAGAATTAATGGCTGCAAATCAATTATTTTACAGGTAAATTAAGTGATAAAAGTGATGTGTATGCTTTTGGGGTTGTGCTATTGGAGCTCCTATTAGGAAGGAAGCCAGTGGAAAAACTGGCACCGACGCAATGCCAGTCTATTGTCACATGGGTATGGGCTACTTTTCATCTCATCTACCCCCCATAAGTATGGAAAGCAGTGTAAGGCACATAACTATTTATGATTGCAGGCCATGCCACAGCTCACGGACAGAGCCAAGCTTCCAAACATTGTGGATCCAGTGATTAAGAACACAATGGATCCCAAACACTTGTACCAGGTTTGTGATCCTGGAATTCAAAATTCAAAACTCATTTCCCACTTTTATTTATATTACCAATGCTGCTTACTAGGTACTTTCCTTAACCAAACAAATGTAATTTTCTTTAATGGGTTTTGTACTTTATAGGTTGCTGCTGTGGCTGTGCTATGCGTGCAACCAGAACCTAGTTATCGTCCCCTTATCACTGATGTTCTTCACTCACTTATCCCTCTTGTTCCCATGGAACTTGGAGGAACACTAAGAGTTTCACAAGTGAAGTGAGGCAGCATAGTACTCATCAGTTTTATAACAGTGAGAATGAAGAGCATCAGTGGGGGGTATGATGCTGGCAAGACATTTTCTTTTTACCAAATACTTGAAGTTACAGATAGATCCAGGACAAACTATAAGAACATTCATTTGGGAAGGGTGTTTACCTTAAATAGGGGGAAAGAGCATTAGCTTGTTCATAACAGATGTAAAGAAGAAATTAGTTTCACTTTTTTTTGGGTGGAGGTGGATTGTGTATAGACTCTACAGAGTATTGAATTTGTATAAAATTGGATCTGTTGTCTCCCATTCCATACTTTGGGTGTGTGAAATTTCAGTACATAAAGCCAAAATATCACTTGGAACCTCTTAACTCAATCATGTATACACAGTCATACACCCAACACATTGTAATGAGAAATCAGAAGCTTCTATTAAAAGTATGTTTGTTTCAATTGAGACTGAAGAAGCTTCTATCAAAAGTGAACAAGAGAGGAAGTAAGGGTGAGGAAAGATGGAGTCTTAGCAACATTGGAACTCAAGAAATATGCAGAAAGTTTAATAATCGAGAAAATGAGATGCGGAGATTTTTCACGCTTACTAGATAAGAAAGGCAAAAAAGTTGTTTTCTGATATTGTTATGCATTATACAACCGGAAACACAGTGATTTTTTTTTTTCACTATAATATCTTATAATTATAATATTATTTAAAAAATGAAAACAAAATAATTAAATCTATTTTTGATTGAATTTTATATTAAAATTTTGTTGTAATTAAAAGTTTAAATGTATAAAATTAAGTATTATAAAAAAGTTACAATTTAATTATATTTAAAAAATGAGCAGTTACCTTTTATCTCCACTAATTATTAGCTTTTTTTTTCCTATTTAGTAGTTAATGTTTTTAATCTAGATGTAGCTCTCTTTCCACTATTTTGTTAGTTTGTTTTTTCTCCATTTTATTTGATTTTAATTTTTTTTTTACATTAATTTTCTTCCTTGTGAATTTTGTAGTACAACTTTAAAATATTATTACCAGTAAAATAAAAAAATAATAATTATATACATCAAAATGAAGAAACCCATTAAATATTACTATAAATTATAACATTGATATTTATATTGAATTACAAATTCTAATTAATTATGAATGTTTTACTTTCATTATTATTATTATTATTATTATTATTATAAATTAGTTTTTTTTAAATAGAATTATCTTTCTTCTACTTGTTTTTTTCCAACCAAACAACATTTTTATTCATTTTCTATCTTTTTATTTTTTTTATTCTTTTCGAGAAGATAAAATATGCTTTTTTTGAACAAGCAGTCATGCATTTTATCTTTTGAATAATGATATATTATAACCCATCACATCAGATAAAAAATTATATACAACTTATTAAAGTATCATTTTCCTTATCTTTCTTATCTTTTAATCCCATTTCAGTCAGTTGTTTTATGTTTAAACATAACCTTTTCAATCACAATACATGGCTTGCTTTAAAGAAAGTATTGGTCTATATAAATTATTTTATCATATTGAAAACATGGTTATGTACAACTTAAACAGAAGCAATTCACACTCATTTTTGGCTTTTTCCAAGCATATGAAAAACATACATGTCATTCTTGTCGCATCACACTCTCCACCACGGTCAAAACTAACAATCTTGATGATTTTTCAGAATTATCTTTCCATATTTTAAAATTTCATACTTTTCAAGTCATTAAAGATTTTCTTTAATCAAGAAAAGATAATCATATCGAGAAAAATTCATCAATAAATATAATAAAAAAATATTACATTAAATTGTAGGAGTTAAAGGGCTACTGATATATGCATGAATGATCTCCAGAAGATCTCTGTACTTTTAGTTTCCCATTTCTTTCTAATTTTATAAAGATTTCCCTAATTCAATCCACACAAGTATCCATATAAAAAATCAAGGAAGGTAGAATATTATCAGATTCAAAAGACAATTTATACGAACCATCCAATAAATCAGGTTCAAAATGTTCCTTTTTAAAATACTCAAGATCAGTATTTTCACTTATAGCTAAATCAAGATCAGCAAATCCCAAGAAGAATTATCCACTTCCATTTGCCATACTCCATTCAAGATCTCAATAAATCCACTATTAAATCAAAACAATAATGCAGTATTTTTATTACGGGCCAAAATATAACTCAGAAAAAAACTATCAAAGGGTGATCAATATAATAGCACAATCCCTTTGGACAGGACGCACTAACCAATGTTCCAACCTAGGCCAGGTCAATAACTAAGATGCATTGAAGTTCAAAAAATTGTCCACTTTTGACAGGCAAAATCCCTAGAGTGTTTTCCCCATTAACAACATCCATTCTTAACTTTAAACTCAATCATACAATAAATGCGTAGCGTTCATGAAGTAATTTGGAAGATGTGAAATACGTATAGCATTTGACTGAAAAGTTATGCCGAAACACCAAACCAAGTCTAAATCAAAATATTTGATAAAGCAAGTAAAAAGCGTGCAGAAGTCACATGCTAGTTGTTCTATAGATTTATCACTCAGCAATTTAAACCCAATTAACATTTTGCATTTCTGCAGCACCAATAAACCAGCTTTGCATTCCTCTAACCCAGAAACTATTCACATAAAGTCTGCAGATCCATTCAATGAATTCTAATGCACCAGACAAAAAGATTAAAAACACAACTAGTGACAAGTAACCTGGAATGGGCAGGTGATAAGATTTCAAAGTTTCCAATGTAAAAACTAAACACAAACTTCAATTATGACAAAGAACATCTCAATCACAAACCAAACTCCTACCGCTACTTAAAGCACAACTAAAAAGCGTCATGCACAATGTAAATAATTATAATAGAATAAGTAGCCTACACCAATATGCCTCGCATAAATCAAAAGATAATACGCACAAAACGGTTATCAAAAGTAAAACAAAATTAAAAACGAACTCGTAATAATCCAGAACACAAATTGTGAAGAATTCCAAAATACTTTAGAGAGCGGTGGTGAGCACCATTGGTATCAACTACAGTAAGTTTCCGTACACAATATAGTCTTCAAGTAAATGATAAACATAAAATCTCCAATACCAAGTTTTTGCCTCAATGAAAAAAAGAGAAAAGAAAAACTAATTAATTGGATAAACCGAACCGAGGCAGAGCAAACACCTTAGAAGCCAAGCTTGGTGCGACGCCAGTGACGGCGCTTAGCATTGTACCTGAAAGCGAAAGCAGAACCTTTAGCTTGAAAAGCGCAAAGCGAACCGTTAATATGCGAAAGGTAGGGCAATCGTACCTGATGGTGTTGTCGGTTCTCATGCGGATCCAGTAGGGGATGGGCCTGTTCTGCCTCATCTTCTTCGCCAACTTCTTCTTGATTCTGAAAGTCTTGTGCGACGGCTGCAAACAAGAACAACAAAATCAGACACAAATCGACGCCGAAAGCGCAGCGGAATCGCTTCAGCAACAATTACAAATTGAAGAGTAGAGATTGTGATTTTGATTGAGGAGTACCATTTTCGCTTTGTCTTCTGGATGTTCGACTGCGCCGAGTGTTGGACTGAGACCAAACAGCGAAAACCCTAATAACCAAACCCTAAGGACAAGATAGAAACTCACCCTTCTTTTATACCCATACCTATCACTCTAATTGGGGATTTATTGTTGTTAATTTTTATTTAAAAAATTAAATTCATTAATTAAATAAAATTTAGGTTCTCATCGATTTTTATTTAAAATGCACACTAATTTTTTATTTACAAATTAGATATCTAATTAATTAAATATTTTTTATTTAAGTTCACAGGTATTTATTCTATTAATCGAGTGTCTTTTATGTAATAGGATCTGAAGTGTTAAGAGATTATATATATTAAATCTCTGAAGTTTAACACATACTATAGGATGAATTATGTTGGTTATTATAATAAAAAAAATTGAACAACTATGTGAAAAATCTAAAATATATTTAGTTCTAAATGTTATCATGATAATAAAAAAATATTAAAAAAATTGTTTTTTTTTAAATCTTAAACAATTTTTTTATAAATTGTTAAGTATGCAATTTAAAAAACATTGAATAATCAACCTAAATATCACTCATGAAAGTTTTGAAAATTTTTTTAACCTACATCATTGAAAGGGTTGTTAAATATATAATAAATCGACCTATAATAATATTGTTGCTATAATTATAATTATATTGATTTTCATTAGAGCAGATTGAAATTACATATTTACTAGTTTATTTAAATACTTAAGTTTCATAACTTATATACAATTTAAACTCATATACCTATTTTAAAAGTTTAATATTATATCATATATTAGTATACACACTCTTCTATTTAGAAAAAATGATTTCAAGCTGTGATTTTTTAATCTTTATCTTTTGCTTGATCATGTTAACCATTTATGTCTTTTAATTATTTTTAGGCTTTTTCTATGGATTGACCAATTTTAATATTTAAATAATTAAAAAAATTATCATGATTTACATTATTTATTATATAATTAAAATATATACTATATAGTCAGGAGTTTTAGTTATAAAAAAATCAGTGAAATACTAGCGTGTTTATATGCTTATTTAACATAAAGAGGGTTTAAATAACATCACTATATATTTTACCAACTATTGCCTATTCAATGATATTTTATTAGATAATCTTATATCTAAATTCATTTAGTTAAAAATTTGTTTTCGTGTAAATTATATCTATAAAATATATAACATAATACATATATAAAAAAGCTTTTACTTTGATTGTGTTTTTTATGAGCTATTTAATAAACCAGATTTTGAAAACTAAGTTTTAGATGGTTAAGGTAAGAGAGGAGGAAAAAGGAAAGGAGTTGCAGGGTTTTTTGGGCTAAGGGGAAATGGATTGTTTAAGTCATTTGGGTCTAGTGTGGGCTTCTTCAATGATCCATTTTGTACGAGTATGAAAAGTATTTGCAAATTATTGTCTTATGAATATCGACAAAGTATTCAAATATTACATAGTTTAATGATTTTGGTCCTCACCTGTTTACCAAATCACATATCTATTTAAAACATTTGTTATTTATGAACAAAATATATTTAATTAATATATATATATATTATATCTCACTCTATCTAATTTTACTACCATTTGACTCTATATATTTTTAATAAATAACCAACCAATAGAAAGAGATTAATATCTTATTTAAACATTTTTATTAGTTGTTATAGCTACCAACATAAACTTTATTTAATGTATTGAATCAATGCCCTTGTTCCTCGTTTATAATAGTTATTTACTATTTCTGAATTTCTAAATTTCATTTTTTTTTTCATGAAACATCAAACCATATATCATAGTTATATAACTATGCTCATATTATACAAATTATTGTTGATTAAATATACATTGACTTTAACGGATTAAAGTAGGTACTTATGAATTTGATCCATAATATAGTAATGTAATATTCCAACTGAATGGATAGTGAAGTTGAGTTTAACATTGTACGGGATAAGTATTCTATATACCTTTTTGAGATATTTGGTGATTCTTTAACTAATTTACGACATTATAAAACTGTTTCAATTTTTCAATCTTAATTTGGTTCACAAGTAATTATAAAATAACTTCAATTTAACATTAATATTGGTTGACTTAATTTTAGCTTAATTACACAAACCTCGACATTTAAGAATATATTTTAAGTGTTAAACAGTTGAGAGTTAATTGGGTTGCCAAATAACACTTTGTGTCTTTCTTACCTCACCATTTAGGTTGAAATATCATGTTAACAATCACTTAGAATAAGTTATATGGCTTTTTTTTAAATCAAGCATATGCATAATTATATAATATACAAATATTCGTGACTTTTTTTAATTAACAGAGAGAGATCCATTGGCAATTGCTTTCTGTACCCGATTCCACGGAAAAGACGAAACTGTCTTTAAAAAAAATTCTGAAATATATGTTCTGAATTTTTTTTTCCAGAACGAAATTTTATATTATGGATTTTTTTATCTGAAATGGGTTTTTCATTTTTGTTTTCGGATTTTCATTTCCGAAATACAATAATTTTTTTTCCAGATTTTTTTTTCTGGAATGTATTATTTTTCAATTTCAGATTTTTTTGTCTGAAATAGAATTTTAATTTTTTTTTCTGGATTTTTATTTCCAAAACTCAATAATCACTTCCAGATTTATTTTTCCGGAATATATTATTTTCAATTCTGAATTTTTATTTCCGGAATTAAGGGCATTTTTAAAATTAAAAAAATATGTTGGGTGCTGGTAAAAAATATTGGATGTAGGAAGCATTTGTCCCAAAAATTTCCCATGTTATGGGCCTCGTCCTTGTGACTTTTAACCTGGGCCTAAGTGAAAGCCTCCCAAACGGGTTTAATAATTTTGTAGCCAATTTCTTCCTCCACCTCCATAAACTTTTTAATTTCAAAATTACCTTTGAAAAAAAGTGTAGCTTTGAGAAAAAGTGTAGGATTTGTTTTTTTTTTTTATTATTTCTGAATTATATAATTCGTAGACTTTCTGAAATCTATAATTTTAAAATTTTAGAGTTCAGAATACAAAAATTGTATTATGAATTTAGAGTTTGAAATATATTTTTTAGTTTCGAAAATATATTTTGAATTCTAAAATTTGGAATACAATTTATATTATGAATTCTAAAATTTAAAATATATTTTTTAGATTAAAAATACATTTTGAAGTGTAGAATTCAAAATACAATTTTATAATTTGAAAGTTATTTTTTGGATTTGAATTTTAGGGTTCATAATGTATTTTTAAATCCAAAAAATACATTAAAAAATCTAAAATTCAAAATATAATTTTATATTCTGAATTTTAGAGTCTGAAATATATAAATTCAAAAAATAAAAAATATGTATATCAATAAAAAATATGAAAAAATGATAAAGTTGTCATTTCACGTGTTACATGAAGGAGGTAGAAGAAGAAACTGCCAATTTGTATTTGTATATTCATTTTCTTATTTTCTCTAAAAAAATTAATAAAATATAAATTTAAAATGTTATGTAATTTGATTTAAAATTTGAAGCAATAATAAAGCTAGTAGGATTTCCCATAAATTAAAATAAGATACATCTTAATTTAAATAAATTGTTATAATTTTAAATAAAACAAGGTTGATTTAAATCTGAGGATAAACCAACCATGATTTAAATTTGAAAAAAACCATAAATTCTTAAAAATCATCCTCTTGTTTTGCAAATTGAATGTGAAAATTACTATGTACTAATGGAGAAAGAAACAAAATTTTAAAAAAATATATAGATAGACATAGTTTTAGAAACAATAACATTAAATAGGTTTGACATAGTTGAAATTTGTTAATATTTTAAAGTTGATTAGATATAAAGATAAATCCAAGTGTAAGATCCACACCCTAAGAAGCACATAAAGTCACATGGCAATAGGAAATTTGCACAGGACTTTCTTCCAAGTCTTTAGAACTTCCTCAATTATCGCTACCACTCCTAATTTCAAAAACTCCCCATTACATATTAAAACCTCTCTAATCATAGGTATGTTGAACCTCTTTCATGGTTTCTGTTACCTAAATCTACTTAGGATATTTGAATAGACCGTTTCCAAGGCCATTTCCGTGATTTAAGAAGACAACGTTAAAGAATAAGTCATCAATTCTTGTAACAACAAACATAAATTCGAAAAAGGATAACAAAAATGTTAGAAGCATCATAATAATAAAGGTTCTTTTACTCTACTGGTTTTTTTATAAATACTGGAACGAGAAAGATATCAATAAACACTAAAAAAAATATGAAATAAAAATCAATTTTATAAACTAAAAATAATTAGTTGTTACACTAACTAAATTAAAAACTATTTTAAAGACTATTTTTTTTGTTAACCATCAAGTCTTTCAATGCAAGTTGCGCCCAAAGCCATTCCTGAGTGTCACAATTTTTTTTTTTTTTAAAATTAATTTGTATTATTGTTAAATGGTTTCTAATATGGTGTATAATTAGCAACTAAGGTTTTTGTTACCAAATTTATAATCTAAATAATTGGTAGTTAAAACCTTGGTAGCTAATTAGATACCAATTTATAAACTATTTAACAATAATACAAACTAATTTAGAAACAAAATTTGTTTTGTTAGTCTCTCAAATGATTTATACTTTAATTACTATAACAACTAATTATTTTTTATCTTTAAAATTGATTTATATTTTATCATTTTCTTGTAGGGATATGAATTAAAGATTAGCCGTATTAAAGTAACTCAACTTCAAGATAACATAACTTAAAAAATATATGACTTTTGAAATATTAAGTGAAATTGTGACTATCTAATACAATTTTAGTATAATATTTTTCAACTGTTGTGGCATTAATAAAATTTCATTTAAAAAAAATTAAAGTAGTTGATACCAACGTAATTTTCCAAAAATCTACCCATTTTAGTGATTTAAAAAAAAATACACTATTACAATAAACAAAACCTATAATAAATATATAAATATTATTTAATGGAGAAACCAACACAATGGTTTGGTTGTCCCAAAGTCTTGGCTTTAGCAGTTTTGTACAGTAGCCGAAGCATGTGCTTCACCTTCACTAACTTCTGTTGAAGACAAAAACAACATGTCTGGCGCATTTAAGTTTCTTGCAATAGGGTGGATAAATAGCTATGTGCCACACGATATAACAACTTAATACTACACAAACAAAATGTCAACAACCACTTTCTTAATCTATTTGCAATCGATGATAGATTCTCTCATGTTACTTTTGTTATGTCACGAGAATAGAAGACACAAAAATTTAAATTTTTCTTCAGGCAAGCTCCATTAGTTTTTTTGTGTTTTTTTTCATAACAAATTGTCACGATTCTTGCTACCGTATGAAAAAAAAAACCAAATTCACATAAAAAAAATATAAGAGAATTTGGTCTTGTCGTTTTCTAAAATTAATGCTGTCTCTTCTAAAACAATAATAGAGAAAGAGATTCGAGCAATTTTTGTGTATGATACATATTGGAGCTGTTGAAGTTTTAATAAGATGAAGATTGGTTGGTAAAATGTTTGGTATAACTAGCACTGTATTATATGAGCAAATACATGTTAGTGGTGGAGGAAAAATAGGAGCATATCCACATGGAAATTGCATATGCCATTTCCATGAACAGTCACAACCATTACAATTGATGAATATGTTGAGTTTTTAAAACATGTTAAGATTCAAGCCTTGATCATAAAGAAGACTTTGTTAGAAGAAATAAAATATATTTCTATAATCTCTACGTTTTAAAATAATTTTATTATAAAATAGACTTTAAGCCTAACTCAACTTCATATAATTGGCTCATTAGATGAGCTTTACATTCACTTATATACAATGAATTATTCTCATCTCTAGTGGATGTGAGATCTCCAACGCTCCCCTCACGCCAAGAGTGACAGCTCGTGCGTGGGATAACATATCATGAGTGATCCAATAACGGTCCGATAATGGATGACCTGATAAACCCAACAAACACTTGTTAGGATAGACTCGAAATTGATACCATATATATTACGAGCCACCAAAGAAAGAAATAATCAATCAATAAATCCTAGAATCATAACCGACAAAAGACAAAATAAAGGTTATTCACTCTATAAAACCGAGAGTTACAGCTCGTGCGTGAGATAACATATTATGGGTGGTCCGATAACGGCCCGATAGTGGGTGACCTGATAAACCTAACCAACACTCGCTAGGATAGACTCGAAATTGATACCATATATATTAGGAGCCAAAGAATGAAATAATAAATAATCAATCAATAAATACTAGAATCATAACCAACAAAAGACAAAATAAATGTTATTCACTCTATAAAGCCGAGAGTTACAGCTCGTACGTGAGATAACATATTATGAGTGGTCCGATAACGATCCGATAGTGAGTGACCTGATAAACCCAATAAACGCTCAGTAGGATAGACTCATACTATTATATTACGAACCAAAGAAAGAAATAATCAATAAATAAATACTAGAATCATAATCGACAAAAGACAAAATAAAATTATTCACTCCATAAAAAAAAACAACTAATAATTAAAAAAATACACAATTCACAATTAATATTAGAATACTTTTATAAATCTAATATTTATATCCTTTAATAAATTTAGTTCCTAACTATTTGTTAGTGAAAAAATATATAGGAAGAGTGGGGAATGGGTCACATCATCTCTTAGTTGATTCTCACGGTTCATACACCCTTTGTTAATTTGTTTGCTTGCTTTCCAACGAAACCGCGTTAAAAAATCACGATTGAGAAGCATTTATTATGCTTGTTTGACACAGCAACTTGAACCAAAGCAAAATATGATTGACAATTTTCATCTCCAGCTATTTATGTTAATAATGGATTTTTTTTTCAATGAGTAAATAGGCGATTAGGTATAAAATAGTTGTCAATTTCGTCTTCACTCTATATAAAAGGATGTAGACCATTGGTGAGGAATGAAAACTAGATATTTGCTTAAGCTAGAAGAAAATAATATCGTCTACAAGAAGATATATGCACTAGTCAACAAATTCCACTCACAATTAATGATAATCCATGTGCTTCAATATATCTTTTTAAGGATGAAAAATGTGGGCAACTAGACCAAAATTTACTATACTGTTATAATAAGACAAGATAATTATAATTTACATCTAAAAAAAATCTGAAAACATAAATCTGAAATTTAAATAACCTTGAAATCTATCAATACCATTTATACATAATCAACGATTTTTATTTTATTTTTTATAAAAACTTTTATGTTAGTCATTACATGCAACTTGACATTTTAATTAAACTGACACCTAAATAACAACAATCATCTATCATCACATGAAAAAATATTATTATTAAAAAAAATACGAAAAATTAAAAAAAACTCATATGTTAAAAAAAAATAATCAACGAAGTACACAAATTATCTTCCCTAAATATAAGTAAAAAAAGCTAAAATTTTGACTTGACTCAATACAATTACTATTTAGAAAAACTTGAAAACCAAATCACGAATCCAACGAAAATACTTGTATCTATAAATTATAAAAAATTATCTTAAATTTCTGAAAATATATTTATTTTATATCTAGTTCCTATATCATTATAATAAATATTTTTAAATATTTTCTAAAATATTTTTATATTTCTCTTTTAATTTTTTAACTTATTTTGTATCATAATACATTACGAGAAAATTATTAAATAGAAATTAATTTTAAAGACAAAAGATAATTAGTATTTATATTAAGATACTAGAACTAAAAAATTATTAATATCTAAAGTAATTTCTATTATTAATAAATAATTTTTAAATTGGTATCTAATTAGCTACCAATTATTTAACTACTAACTTTATAATTTAGTTGGTAGTTAGTTAGATCTCACTTTAAAAATTATTTATTAATAATAAAAAGCTAGTTTACATACTAATAATTTTTTAGTATATAAAATAATATCTAATTTAATCAATATAATAATTTTTTTTATAAAAATAATTTTCTAATAACTTAATATTATTTTTAATATAAAGTGACATATGTTATCAAGATAATATAAGTAATAGAAAGACAACGCATATAATTTTTTCTAACATTTAAGATTGTATGAAACATTTAAATTTAGCATAAAAGGAGGACAAATATATAACACTTAAACCAAAAATTTAAATTTATTAAATAATCAATTTAAAGAATATTTTTTTATAAAATATTCAAAACAAAAATTAGTCATTTAATTAAAACCTGAGACTTTATTTATTAGAACCTTGAAACTTATTTAGTTTTCTTTTTAAGATTACAGTTGAGTCCGTGAGTTATTTTAGTTCTTCTATTCTATTCATTGAATGTAAGATGGAAAAAATTTCATATCTATAATAATGGAGGGGATTATATGATTAACTTTTCTATTAGTCTGCTATACTTTTCTTTATAGGCTAGTTTAGGTATACCCCAGATAAAAAAATGTTGCATGTTAACCATTTTTTTTTGTAAGAAAACTCAACCGCGTCAATTTCTGTGTGCTCCCAATGAAAGACAAAGACTTCATCCTTAAAGATGTTGATTGTGGGAAAAAAACCTACACTGTGTTTCAATGTTGGAAGAGATTGATATCATATCTGAATGTTAAATTCAGGGCAGAAACGTTTTCAAGGATGCCATATTCATTGAGCACTATGACTCTAGCAAAACGACAGACATATATATCAAGGAAAAGACAATTAACACACAGGAACATCGTATATGTGCATGTATGTGTGTTAAGGTTTTGGACTCAGGACAGAGAAAAGACACAAGTGTTCAATTTATTACTAGTTCAAAGGAGAAATTCCCATGTTCTGGTCTTTCCCCGAATAAGCCTTGACCCTTGTTATTTTATAGTTTAAATTCGATGGATTATATTATATATGTGTGTGTTGGCTTGCATGTGAAGCATTGTGGTTTTGTGAGGAGAAAAAGAGTTCATAGATGACACAAACATGATGAGTGTCAGAAACTTATTAAGTTCATGAGTGCAACAAACCATGGAGAGAAATATATATATATACTTAGAATACAAATAATTAATAAAACATGCACTACTTTTGCTCTCATCACCCATGTTATGTTTAGGGACCCATTTCACGCGTATGTTTGGGTTGGTCCAAACTAGTTTTTTTTTATAAATTTCACTTTCTTGACCTTTTGTGCATATCAATTCCACCATAGCTGTAAACCAGAAATAAAGCTCACCTTCAAGGGGAAAAAAAGAAGAAGGATAGAGACATGATGGATAGGGATATTTACAAAGCTCCTAATCTTTCGATCCTTGACATATATGCTACTTGTTTCTTTGTCTCCCTTCTATTCTTTTTTCCTGTCTTTTTTTTTTTTATTGTTTTCTTTGTCTTGACTACTATTGTTTTTTCTTTTCCTTTAGCTTAGAAAGAAACACAAAGCAAAACTTTACCAAAAACCAGAAAGTAGAAATAGCTTTACCATTAGTTCATTCCTTAGGTTTGTAAGCCAACATAAAACCGAGTTTAAAAGATTCTTCAATGCAAGTGATTCTTCAAGAAGACAATAACGACATAAACATCATCTTGTTGGTTACATTTGGCACACAGACATGAGAAGATCACCCTCCCCAATATAGACCCCACCCCCCACCATTGTTTTATTCAAATAATAACAAGGTGTTTTGCCGTTAGTAGTTTAGCACATGGAACTGATCACAGAGGCTATGATATGACCAAATTTATCATTTTAGTTCATTGAACCATGCAGTTTTTTGTTTGCAAAACGCATAAAACCAAGCAATATTCACCACTCACCAGTGACTGCTGCTGCTTTTTCAGCAGAAAAGAGATATGTGTTTGATTAATTACCAAGCACTTTTTTTTAACTCTTATTATTTTTGAATTTTGTCTTTTCTCCATGAACCTAATTTATGTATATGAATTTGATTTAAGTATACTTTTTTACACTGCAATCTCGTCATAGGTTATCATACACCATAAATTATTTAATTACTTAAAAACATATTTATTATAATTTATTAACTGACAGTGATCATACACGAAATTAATTTCTTTCTCTACATGTCTTGTATGATTTTATTTATTTAGCTTAAGAAGTGTTATGGTCATGGTGAATTGACTATGGCACTTGTACACAGAAGTTATGAGAGAAGAACATGGGCAGTTACCAACCAAAATCTTGAAACACTGCTTCTGATATCCTTTTGTTTCCTTTTCAAGAATCCTATACACTGAATAAATACAACATAAAACTTCAATTGCTGATCAACCATGTACTCTACTTCTATAACGCTTGAGAGTGGAGGAAGCCTATTTAACATAACATAAAATCACTACTAAACTTCAAATGTTTTGTTAAGTGAAAAGTTAACTCGTTGCAAATAATTACCACCTATGACTCTAATATTATATTAAGAGATAAACTTTAAAATCAATTCAAGCTTATAAAACTGACTTATAAGATAAGATTTATACCTACTTATTATCTTTAATCGATATAAAATCTGGCAATTTTATAAAGTTGAGTTAGACTTAGACAATTCTTCTAAAAAGTGTTAAAAAAAATACAAATTAGAAGAAAAAGTCCAAGTATTAATAACACTGAGCAAAGTGCAGCGCCTGAAAGTGGAAACAGAAACGGAAGAGTTTTTGTGCTGTTGAGAACAAATAATTTTACAAAGCCCAACCTTCAATAATAAAGCAACACATCTAATTGTCAAATAAAACATAATAGCTTGTAAGGTGTGCACAGAGAACTTAACAAACTTTTATTTACTTAATAATAAAAAAATAGGCAATTTTCATTTAACCATACAAACATGTATCACAATTTTATTTAATCTATCAATATCCATTCATATTATTATATTATTACAATAAATACAGTTGTAAAATAGTTGTTCTAGTTTTCAAAGACAGTATCATATCATATTGATTCATGAATGGGTATGCAGTGGTAAACAGTGTTTATCCATGTTTGCTCTGTAGCACTGCCGATCACAGCAGCACATAATTGCAACACATGATCGATTGATCATTATCTTGGTCGTCAAATTGTCGAGATTAAGGTCCAAAATCTGATAAAATCGAGGTAGAAACTCCTTTTTATTTTAAAACAAAAATCAATGAGGCAATTGGTTCTTTATTTATATTTTAGAATGATGTGTTCAAAGATCTAGTGGTTCAAACTTCTCCCAAGAGGGGACTACAAACTGGTCATTATCTACAAATTGCTCCCTGCAGATCAGTTTTCACATGAGCAGAATCTGTGGACAGTGATATTGAATATCAGATTTTCCATACATTAACAAATATATAATTTTGCACCCAATGGATAGATATAAGAGTGAACAACATGTGAAACGTCTTATGAAACACCAATTCTATAATCATGACTAGCAAATTGCAATACAGCCAAGTTATAGCTGATAGGTAAAGAAAAAGAAAGTAAGACCTCAAAATCCCCTTGTGGGACCTCCTTTGCTTAAATTGGTGCAAATTGTTTGGAGAAAGTAGCACACATAGAACAAGCCCAACTACAAAAACCCATCTCCTCTTCCTTCTCCTCCCCCCCATTTGGTACCACAACTCTATCACTCACAACATTTTCACTAACTCTTTCCAAAAACAATTCTTTTCTTTTCCCTAACATGGCCAGATCACAACAGCGATACCGAGGTGTCCGACAAAGGCATTGGGGCTCTTGGGTCTCCGAAATTCGACACCCCATATTGTAAGTGCCCCTTTTGTTTTCACTCCCATGCACATTTCACTTCCTTCTAAATAGCCATTAACAATAAACAGGGTCTAGCACCAAGAACTAATCTCTTAGACCATGATGAACCAACCTTCCAATATCTGTTAAAAAATGTTTGTATTTAGTATGTGACAGTATCTCGAACATGATTGATTTAAACTTGTTTGTTTCTTATGTACAGGAAAACTAGGATATGGCTAGGAACTTTTGAAACTGCTGAGGATGCTGCTAGAGCCTATGATGAAGCGGCAAGGCTAATGTGTGGCACAAGAGCAAGAACAAACTTCCCTTACAACCCAAATGCATCTCAGTCATCATCTTCGAAGCTTCTCTCAGCAACTTTAACTGCAAAGCTGCATAGGTGCTACATGGCTTCTTTGCAAATGACAAGGCCATCACTACCAGAGCCTCAGAGAGTGGCTTCACCAAATGTCATCACCTCTACAAGTAACTTCTCCTTAAAGAGTAACGAAACTAAAACAATGTTGCCACAAAAGAGACAAAAGGAGGAGCAAGAAGTAGAGGAGAATTGGGTTCTGAAGAAGGTTAAGGTGGAGAGGACTCAACAGTTCAAGCCTCTTGAAGAGGACCACATTGAGCAAATGATAGAGGAGTTGCTGCATTATGGCACTATTGAGCTGTGCTCTGTGATTCCCCACCACAGGCTCTTTTAATTCATAATAACTTTTAAGCATTGAGCAAGAACTTTTACTTTGTTGTTAGTTCACATTCTTATTCTGCTAATTAACTAATTCACTTGGACAATTTCAGTCTCTGTTATTACTATTATTATGAAGTGCTTTAGGTGGTAGACTAGACTAGAATATATGTTCCAAAGTAACTCTTTGGACAATGGTGTATGTATAGCCAGCCAATCATGTTGAAATTGTCTTTGTCTTGTTCTCAATCTCAATTTGCATTTGTAGTTGCAGAATCAATCTCTTGTCTGAAATGCAAAACGGCATCATCACCACAAGAAAATCATGAAATAGAAATCAATTTTTAGAGACCAAAATAATTAGTTGTAATAGTAACTAAATTAGTGACTATTTTAGAAACTAAACAAAAAATTGGTATCTAATTAGCGACCAATGTCTTAACCACCAATTTTTAGTTTCTAAATTTGGTCTCTAAAACCTTGGTTGTTAATTAGATACCAATTTAAAAACTATTTAACAATAATAGAAACTAATTTAGAAACCAATTTTTTGTTTAGTTTCTAAAATGGTCTCTAATTTAGTTACTATTGCAACTAATTATTTTGGTCTCTAAAAATTGGTTTCTATTT
>Ga0123342_1000581_pt1 | contig 58287 bp, 30 predicted proteins | sample Turbeawhitnodule_FD_89960 | JGI IMG/M metagenome (GOLD analysis project Ga0123342, IMG submission 89960) | Root nodule microbial communities of legume samples collected from Mexico - Turtle bean Mexico white nodule | ecosystem: Host-associated > Plants > Roots > Nodule | place: Mexico: Nepantla... | reverse complement strand
TATATATATATATATATATATATATATATATATATATATATATATATATATATATATATATATAATATTTAATTATATATATAATATTTATATTTATATATAATATAATATTTTTTGATGAGATTTTTTTCCAATTAATTGAAGATTTATTTTCATTAAACCTTGACTCAGGACTTTGGTTCTTTTATTTTATTTATGATTTTTGAGAAATCTGATTTAATATTTAATTTTGCATGTGTTTTAATTATTAATTGAAAAATAAATCTAACATATTTATACAATTAACCATAAAAAAAATCATTATAAAAATATAATAAATTATATAAACTAAAGAAAAGTGAATATTAAACTTAAATTATAGATCTTCCTATATTTGAGAACAAAAATTACAAACAAAAATCATGGAATTTGCAGGATTGAAATGAAGCAACGTGGAAATAAAATAAGAAGAGGTCAACAAAAGATGAGAGAAGGTTAAGACTATGAAAGAAAGAGACTCTGAAGAGAAAATTTGCAAAAAAAGGTTAATGAAAAAGAATAACTCTATGCAGAATAAGCTTCTTGTAGTAAATGCGCAATAAATAACCTATTACACTTGTTTTAACATTTTTCCATTATAATATTTTAGAATATATGTTACTCTAATAAACTTTAGGATATAATATAGTATTGCTTATGTTAATTTTTTACATGCATTTGGTAACAAACAAGAATGTCATTCTTGTATCTATTCCAAAATTATTGTAAAAACAAATCATATAGAGTTGAAGAAGTAAATATCCAAGATAGTAATAAAAACAAAAATAGAGTCATTTGTCAAAGAAAAATAAGGATTTATAAAAAAAAATGCATTAAATGAAACATTCTAAAGATAAAGAGATGAGGATTATATTTGAAATGCATTTAGGTTAATGGTTAATGTTTTACCATTTAATTTGATAATAAAGTTTCATTATTTATTCAAATGTTAAACTTTATTGATGAATATGGAAAGGATTTAAAATCCCCTACTTATCATTAAATTATAATTTTTTTTTGTTTGAAAAAGATAATAGACAAACTAGTTCAGAAAAAATGAGGTTAAATAGAAAAAATGAGGATGTACTTTAAGGTGTGATGTGTGATAGTTGAACACATGAAAAAGGATGGTCTCTTTCCAATTTTTGATAAATAATCCAAATGGAACAATGGTATTTTAATGAAAATGGTGCAGTTTTAAGAAAAAATTACGACAATAATAGACCGTTTTAAAAAATTGTAGCCATTTCTCCACCAAAGAAAGGGTTATGCACAATAACATGGTTTAGCTGTTTAGCTACACTTAGATTCAAGAATGTGATTCGTTCAATATGCCACAACGAAATGAATTTACGCCCTCACCAAAATAACCAATTAAGCATGCCTTATTCCACGAGATCAAGCTAACTACATGGTAATGGATCAAGAAATGCAATTGGACTCTCAAGATCCAAATAATAGTATCACATTTATAAGACATTAAAATAATTCAATCGATGGGAATCAATTATTTCAGAAGGCAAACGTAAGCCTAAACTCCAAGATCTTAATCCTTCGTTTCCAAAATCAAAGAAGGAAAATATAAGAAGAAAAAAAAGAGTCTCAGGAGGAAATCACATAAACCAAACCAATAAATTTCAACATGAATTTCCACTCCAGTGCCCAGGGATGAAGGAGTCTACTATCTAATGCATATTTAAGATGTGTCAACCATGGAAAAACTCCGATTTCATCTGTACGAGTCAGGGCGCTTTGGCTTGCTTTGAACAACAGCTTCAATCTTTTCCATCACAACAGGAGTCAGTAATGGAATGACATCGATGGCTTTCATGTTCTCTTGAATCTGGGCAAAAGAAAGCAGAAAAAAATAAGATAATATTACAATGGCAATGTTCATTCTTGCAAGTTATATCTCAAATTAAGAATGACATCAATTGCGTTCATGGTCACTTGAACGAGTTGAACAAAAGAAACAGGAAACAGAAAAAATATGAAAATTTAAAGGTTGTGAAGTCCATTCTTGTAGGCGAGTTAAAATTGTGCACGTACAGGGATGTGTGAGCAATTATTTCATTGCTGCACAACTATATGTACAATATATTTTTAATCCTCCTTATTACGAAAAATAATTTCAAAAGTTACGAATATGCATATGGTTACCGGAGTACTTCTTTTCCTTCCGCTACAACAGGTTACATTGGTTTTGTGTTTATTGCTTCTTTGCTCAATCAATGTAAACTAAACTGTGCATCCTATTGAGATTGGTTGTGTAGTTTGTCCACATGTAAACCATTCTGTTGTGTGCCATCAGAAAACCACCACATTTCAGATTCTTTAAAGAAAAGTTTCTTTGTAGAGTTATTTGTTTTGTTTATCATTTGAAGGAAAAATGGCATCAATTTTAAAGGTGGTCCAAATCACACTGCCACATAAGAAAGCGGTATTGGAGAAAGGAGTGTGAAGGTTATTGTGTTTCAATTGATGGGAAAGCAAGGAATGTGAAGGTCAAATATTGTGAGAAAGTATTACAAGTGAAATCTATAGATTAAAACATAATCTAGCAGGAACTTTAAAGGATGTTGAAGCATGTATAGTATTACATGAAGATGTTAAACAATGTTGGATGTTGTTTATCACTTGCGGCAACATTGGATTAAAAAATCAAAATTGACTAGCATGGTTGATTCAAAAGATGCTGGAAAAAAGACTAAGGCAAGAAGAAGGGGGTTATGACTCATCAAGTATTTAAAGAAAAAGGGCAATCAAACTACTATCAATGCCATTTTCAAGATAAGCGAGAGGAGTATGCATGTCAAGAAATTGCTTTATTTTTCTATAACAATGTTATTCCATTTAATACATCAAATGGAGAAGAGTTCAAAAGGGTTCTTGAGTTCAAGTGCTTTTGAGAGGGTAAGAATTTAAATTTATGAAATTGACTTCATTATTATTTACCTATACCACCAAGTAGGTTAGTATGATGTTTTGATGAATTTTATAATTATTTAGGTTTACACCAAGAAAAGAAAAGAAATAGCTTACGGCAAAAGACCATGAATGTTGTGGTGTTGGGGGTGATGGCTAATTCAAGATTGAACAAAAAAGACATCATAAAAATAAATGACTATAACATTGATGATCTTCATTCTAATGATGAATGGATTGTGGAGGAGAATGAAGTAAACTCAACTTTGGATGCTTCAAATGAAGACATCTTAATTGAAATTGGAGAAGTTAGTAGTGTTGTTGCTACACACCTATAGATGATTTGAAGGTTCCTCTAATTGTTGATAGTGATGAATGTCATGGAGGAAATGACAATGATGAAAATCATGTGGGGGAGGATATCTATCATGTTTTTAATATAAACAATCTTCTTGGTTAGTTTGTTAGTATTAAGCATCTATGATTAGTTGTTTATGAGTAATTTTGTGAATTTTGAACCTATTCTTAGTTGTGTTATGTATTGGATCTCATTACTCAAGACTTATTATGAGTTATTTTTATTGTCTATATTATTTTTAAAGCATGCACAGGTCTATGAATAGGCCAATCACTTTCAGAGGAGACCAAATTCGGTACTAGAGATAATGGGAAGGATCATGCATGACCACTATATCATTATCCGTCAAAGATAGGTTCCATGTTGAAATTTCACTAGGTTGTGAATGATGACATACTTGAAAAGATGCTAGAGAAGCATCCCAAATTATGGCATAGTCATCTCATGGTGTGAAAGGAAGATTGATCAACATATGTCGTCATTAAAAGAAACAGGTTTATAATATGAAACAAACTCAAAAAAAGAGGCATCAACATATACCTTCCATGTCTAGGTCCGTGAATTGGTCTAAGGCGAAGTTTCGTACCACACTTAAAATAAAGAAGAACAGGCACTAAAAATCTCTCCACACATAATCAAAACAATTCTTATCCTTTCATCTCAGAACTCATCAAGAACAAAATTCAATAATAGGCAAAATGAAGAAAAATAAAGAAAAATGACCACCAATCCTAGCTCGTAGGAATTGACATGTGAACAACATTTCAACAATTTGCAATCAACATTTCAACAATAGATAAACTAGCGATCTCCTTAAACAGCTAAAAGAACTAACCTGAGACTCCTTTGTAGCACCACAGATAACAGAAGAAACATTGGGATTAGCGGCACACCATGCAATCGCAAGTTGTGATAGTGGAACACCAAGCTCATCCGCAATTGGCTTCAATCCATCGACCTTCTTAAGCACATCATCAACCAATGATCGCGATGCCAGATTCTACAAAAAGCACCACATAAAGAGTACTTAAACAAAAGCCACAACAGTCAATAAAAAATTAAACAAAAAAATCCCAGTCCCAGTACTGAGATTGTAAGCACAAATACCTTCTGTCCTAAACATAACAAAATCACTACTTGTGTGAAAAACATTAAACTAAATGCCAGATCGCATCAGCTAAAATGAGGATTATATAAAGATTTCATCAAATGGAAAAGTACTTTGTAATTTTCCAATGCAAATCTGCTATCTGAAGGTATAACTCCTTTCTTATATTTCCCAGTGAGCACTCCAGAGGCAAGAGGACTCCATGTAGTGAGGCCTATGCCATAGTTGGTGTACAGAGGAAGATACTCAGACTCAACCTGCATCATTATATAGTCAAATAAGGCCAATCAAAAGACCAGAGCCAAATAAAAAAAGAGTATAATTCACTTTTTTCTTCCCATATAAGTGTTTATTCAGATAAGTTCAATCATGCAATAAAATAAGTGCAAAGCAATTAGAGTGTGCTAGTAGATGGAGTGGAGCAAGAACCTTGTGCCTGGACAAGAGGTTATACTCAGGCTGTTCAACAATAGGCCCGACGAGGTCGAGTCTCTGGGCCACGGCCCAGGCCTCGGTGATCTGCTGGGCGGACCACTCACTGGTGCCCCAGTAGAAAGCCCAGCCCTTGTCAATCACGTGATTCATGGCCCGCACGGTTTCCTCGATGGGCGTGGAGGTGTCGGGGCGGTGGCAGTAGATAACGTCGACGTAGTCCATGTCGAGGCGCTTGAGCGAAGCCTTGGTGCCCTCCACAATGTGCTTGCGCGAGAGGCCCTTGTCGTTGGGGCCCTGGCCGCCCCAGAAGATCTTGGTCGAAACGACGACGTCGGAGCGCTTCCACCCGAGCTCCCGGATCGCCTGCCCCATGATCTCCTCGGCGCGGCCGTTCGCGTAGACCTCCGCATTGTCGAAGAAGTTGACGCCGTTGTCGCGGCAGCACTGGAGCAACGCCTTCGCCTCCTTCACGTCCAACTGGTTCCCGAAGCTCACCCACGCGCCGTACGACAACTGGCTCACCTTCAGCCCCGATCGCCCAAGGTTCCTGTACTGCATCGTGCTCGATTCTCTTCAGCAGAGCGAGAGAAAATCTAGAGAGAGAGAAAGAGGAATCTAGAGAGAGAGAGTGAGTTGAGTTGCGTGCCAACTGTTTGAGATTGGAACGGGACTCGGAAGAACACAAAGAAACGTGGTCTTCAATTAATAATCAACTTCATGAATCATCGTTTTGTGGTACAAATTGTTTTCCCAAATTATCCTTTTGTGTTAAGATAATTCCTAAACAAATCCACCGACTTAGCAGCACTATCAGAATTGGATTATCCCAGATTGTGTTTTTATAGAAAAATTAAAATAATTTTAAAATCTTAATGTTACTTTAAAGTTATTAAATTTATTGCAGTTTTTGAAGTTTATAATACTTTTCTACAAAAATATATTTTTACATAATTGTTAGAACTATAATAAAATTTAATTAATTGTTTAGGTTAGTTTATACAATTCTTTTTTTCAAATATTATTTTAGAAAAAATAATTACTATAAATATTCTAATACATTCAATATAATCTTACATCATTTTATGAGTCGAGATTTAATTCTTTCCAATTTTCTTTCTCAATCCTTTAAAATTTGAGATTACAATTAACATCATCCATAAAAAATCAAAAACTCGAAAAACAGATAGTAATTAGATTTACCATAATAGCATATAACGTTTAATTATAATTAAATTAAATATATTCGTATTAATAACAGCTCATTTAATATTATATTTAAAACATATCAATTATAAATTATTATTATTATAATATCTCATGAATATTTAATATCTCATTTGTTTCCTTGTAATCAACACACAAAATTTATTCCACATAAAAGTTTTTTTTTTCACCATAGATTTAATATACTTTTTTTATTTAAATAAATTGTTTTTGCTTTTATTTATTAAAGTATACTACTTAGGAATGAGAGACCGAATTCTCGCCTTATTTTATTCAACTTTTCAAAATTTTATGAAAATAGAAATCGTCTTTTCTACAACCAAATTTTTACTTGTTTTTCTTTTTCAAAATCTATTTTGATTTATTTTTAAATTAAAATTTTATAGTATAAGTATTTCTTTACATTTTATATTAGCTTAAGTATTCAATTGTTTCTTCAGTAAATATAAATATGTTAGTATTTCTAAGCAATTTAATTCTTTAATTTTCATTTAATAAATATAGATATTTTAATATCTTTATTAGTTAATTATCATAAAAATATTACCATATTAGTAATATTATTTTATTTAAACTTTTAGAATAACATTTTTTAAATTTAGTTTTTAAATTATTTTAGTTTAAATTAAAATTTTAAACACAGATATTTCATATTTTTTAATTAATTTAAGTATTTAATTTTTATTCAGTAAGTAAAAGTACTTTAATATCTTTAACTAATTTAATTTTTATTTACATAATATAAGTAAGCAATAATTTTTAAAATTTAATTAAATGATATTTAAAAAAATTATTAAATTTATTTTTTAATTACTTTAAATCAACTAAAACAATGTTATGCATTTTTATATATAAAATATGTTAATCGTAAATTATTAATTTTAGAAAATCGATTAGTAAATTTATTAATATCATATTTATAACATGTATTATAAAATAATGTTTAAATTTAGCTGTATTATCATTAAATAAATTATTTTTTTTATTATAATTAATAGAATGGATAGAAAATCATGGTATAAAATGTTAAAGCTTTATTTGAAATTATAAGGAAATGTTTTAAAAATTATTGTTATTATATTGAAGTTGCATAAAATAATTATTTAACATACAAAATATTGTTGTCTAAAATAATTTCTATCATCTACTAGGATTAACTCTTATCTAAACTTTCTATTTTCAAAATCATTTCCTTTATTACTCTTTCAAAACTTATACTATAACTTTTCAAAAGAAATAGTTCAAACTCATTTTTTTCAATACAATTTTTAATTATGGTGCCTTAACTCATAATCTTCTCGCATATGTTAATTTATTTAATTTTAAGCTTGATTACGAATATTTTAAGATATAAGATTGCCATAATGGAAAAAAAATGAAACTGAAAAAGGTAAGTGAAATAATAATTTAAACAATTTTTTAATCCCTGTAAAATTAATGAGTTTTGATTTTGGTTAGTATAATTTTGTGTTGTTTTTAATTTCTAAAAAAAATAGAATGATTAATTTTAGTCCTTATAAAATGTATGAATTCAATTTTAGTTTTAATCATTGTAGATACTTTCCTTTCGTTTTCATCTCCAAAAAATTCAAATCATTAGTTTTAGTACATAGTATTCATTTTAACATAAATTTATAAAAAATATTTATTTCATAAATTGTAAAAGCTTTTTTTAGGTGTTTAAGGCTAATTACCTTACAATTAATTACTCAATATTTTGTTAGTGATCAATTGATGTAATATAATATTAAGAATCAAAAGTGGTGTTTTTTCATTTTCGAAAAATTAAAAATACAAAAATTTGAATTTGAATTTAATTAATTTATATTAACTCAAAACATATTTAATTGAAAATATTTTTATTGTGTTTCAATCAACATAAACTTATTGTAAGGAGAAAAAAAATAGCAGAATTATACTAAACAATGGATATTACTTTCTGCCCCGCCCCCTTCAATTTGCACCCCATGGTGGATAAAATTACCAAATTGCCTTTCATTTGCTTCTCCCTCACTACACTCCATCATCGCTTTCGCTGCTGAAAAAATAACTCATCCAAAAAGCTCTTTTTGAAACACATTCGAAAAACTCATTCTAGAAAACATATTTCGAAAGATATTATATACGTTTTAAAAAGTTTGTTCTAAAAATATTATTTTATAACATTTGTTCCAAAATGTATTTTATGTGTTATGAAAATTTCATTATAAAAATCTTGTTCCAAAAAAATTATCATATTCTAGAAAACTTGTTCTATAATATATTTCATGAACTTTATAAAGTTATGTTATGGAAAATTTTCCAAAATAAGTAATCTATAAGTTATTTTTAAAAATGGTAAAATGGTTATTTTGAAAATTGTGGGGGTGCGCCAGAAATTATGTAGCTGCAGGAAGAGAAAGCCCTAAAAAAAGGAAGTGGCATTAACAACATGGCAAATGCTCCCTGCACCCAACACTTTTGAACCTGCACTCAACATAATTTCAAAAATTCTGAAAATACCCTTATTTCGGAAATATAAATCCAGAATTGAAAATAATACAGTCCGAACAAATAAATCTGAAAGAGATTTTTGTGTTTTGGATATAAAAATCCGAAAAAATAAAATAAAATCTCATTCCGGATAAAAAAATCTGGAACTGAAAATAATCTGGAACTGAAAATAATACTTTTGGGAAAAAATTATCCAAAAGAGATTATTGTGTTTCGGAAAAGGGGTTCGGAATGTAATTTTATATATATTATTTTTAAGGGAATGCTTAACAACATTAGCCTTTGTATGATGATCCACTAGGTGAGTTTTCCTCTCAATAACACTTTGTGAAAGAATCAACTACAATTCTCACTCTTCACTCAAAAAGACTCAGCACTGGAACATTTTTCAGTTGTTAGTTACTACTAACTACCTTCTTTTGTTACCCTTTTGCTTTATTCTCTTTTAAAACACACTTTCCTCATTTTATTCTTTTGCATTTTTATTGCAACACAGTGATTGATGGTTTTCAATTATATTTTTTTAGGATTTAATTACTATTATTTATTTATTTCAGCTTGATTTATCTGTTAACATAAAGTTCAATCAAATTTCTCAGATTTTAAAAATACAACAATGATGATAAAAGTATTAACCATTGAATATTACATTTTAATTTACACATACATACAATTTATAAAAAAACTAGCAATGATTTTTGCCATTAACGATATTAATTTCAATCGATGAAATACTCATGTTATTACATTTTTAAGAAGTTTTAATAGTTTTTTTTGTCTTATTATGATTTCTTTAATTTTGTCCCATTATTTTGAACATTTTGGTTATATATTTTTTAACATAAGCGAATATATATATTTTTTCTATTAAACTAGTGATAACATGTGTGGCAAAGATACATGTAGAATAAGGTTGTTGAAGTTAAATGGTTAATGGAGGGAACAAAATATGCTTTACAAATAGTAAAGTTTATGTGTAACTTTGGAAGGTAAAGAAAAAGTGAGTTATGTATAATGAGGTTCACTCATTTCATTTGAACTACCTTTATTTTGAACTCATTTTATTTCACTTCACTTGCAAGATTTATATAATAAATTTTGGGAAAAAGCTAAAATAAGTTTTACAAAAATTAAAATTAGTTTTTATGACTTAATTGGTAGTTGTTTATTTTCTTTAAAATATTAAATTTTAAATTATAATCATCTAAAACTTAGACCTTGGTTATTTGACATTAAGTGTGTGTAATAAAAATACAAGTTCTATTATCTATTCAACAAATAAATAATTGAAAGATAATTTTAAAGTTGCTTTTATCACTTTTATTTTGGAATTGTATTCTGAAACCACTTTCTTCATTCATTTGCATCTTCCATGTTATAAAGGGCTATACTAAATTTTTGGGCCTATTGGAGGGAATTTGGGAGGTGCAGGAAGCAAAGACTTATTCTCCTTGTTCAATAATAAAAGGAAAATAATACTTTCATATTCTTTACAAAAATTACATCCACTTTATAATCTACTTTAATAATATAATAATATTAAAAATTTGCATTAAAAAATAAAACAAATATTATTATTTTAATTTGTTAAATGAGTGTCTTTTATTTGATTGGTGTTCAAATATCATCATCCTTATTAAAAAGAAATGTGCAGTATTAACAGGTAATTTCTTTCCACTAATTTACAAATATATTTTAGATTATATGATTTAAAAATATATTTTAAGTTCACATTGATACATTTTAGAATATAAAATCCAAATTATATTTTTAAATTTCATAATTCTAAAATAATCTAAAACCACAAATTTATAATATCTAAAAGATCTCATTTTCACAATTAAAAATTGAATAATTAAATATCTAAATAGGTTTTTGAAGAGGGTGATAATATGCAAGTGGTTTATGTTCATGTGAGTGAATCTTTGAGGTGTGACATAAAGCATACTCATGCAAGTTTCTCTATCAATAACTTTTATATAGGTTGTGGAAGGGTCTACTTGATGTAACATTTTATGCTTTAGATTATATCTCTCACACATAAATTAAAATAAGAACAAAAATGGAGAATTGTCAAAGCATGTAATATTTTTATTATTTGTTTAAAAAAATAAAAATAAAAGTTTACTTTATATGATTTACAATTTTTTTTTGTATCAACCTAGGGTGAAATACCCAGGAGAAGACTTCTCTTTTTCACTTTTTTTAGTTTTCAAAAATTCTAAAATGATTTTTAAAACATAAAAATTAAAAAATATTATAAGAATAAATAAAAAAAAGTAAAACATTTCATTTCTTTATTGGCAGAAATATTTTTTTTCATTTGTATAAATAAGCATTGAAATATTTATTTATTTCTTGTTTTATATATTCAAGTTTATTTTATTTTTATCTCTAAATATGTTTGAGATTTTGTTTTTAGTTCTAAAACAAATTTTTAGTACTTTGGTATGTATAATTTTTTTTTCTTTTTTGGTATTTGCGTAACAAGGCAAATTCTCCCTCCATCTCTCTAACTTTTCTATGTAGTGGAAATTCGATTTTAACCTTTTTAAATTTTTTAAATAATTCTAAATGATATATAATTTCATATTTTTTAAATAATTTCAATTGTACATAAATTCCAATCGCATATCTTATTTTCAGTCAGATACCTCCCTTTCAACCACAACATTTTTATTCTTCTCAACTTGCAATGCTTCAGAGAACAATTCTATCGTGTGAACATGTGTGAAAGATTGACGAAAAGATTTGTTATATTTGATGTTTTCCAACGAAGATAATTTTTTTTTTAGTTTTGTACTATATATTTGCACCTTGTTTTTTTTTAGGTTTTGTGACTTTCGAATTGTAAAATATAAAATACAATTTTAATTAAGAGGATGTTATGAATTTCGCAATCCGGTATACACCAATAAAATGAAAAAAAAAAAACGAAAACACATCCACCACAAACAATCACAACCACAGGTGAAAACACTCATTTTAAAATGAAAAAGAAACCAAAATAAATGCATGGAGGTGTAGGAAATTTTTGCAAAGTAACAATAGAAACTAGTGACGTATCAATCATATTTGTAGCCCAATCACTTGTTTTCTTACCAAATAGTTTAACAAGTTAGTTATACATAATCTTGTGTTTTTGGTAAATTATGTTTTAATCCATTTTTGGTTAGATTTGGGTTGGTGTTTATGAGGAATTGGGTTTGGGTTATTGTAGGAATGGGTAGAATTGCCATTTATATGATTAGCTTAAGCAAGCATTATAATAGTAAACTATGCAACCTTTGATGTCTTTGTCTCATCCAATGTCTTTGTCTCTTCTTTTACATCACTAAATGTTATACTAAGTATACTCCCATCTCTAATATCTTCATCTTATAATTTGATAGATGTAATAAATCCATAAGTAATATTTTTTTTAAATAATTTGAATTCCAAAGGACTAACCCAATATTTAAGTTAGAAGGCTTAATTTTTAATTTTTGAAAAAATAAATATTTTGTTTTAAATAAAAAAAATTGAATTAAAAAGAATATTGAACAAATTGACAAATAAATTAAAATGATTTGATAAACTAAAATATGAAGAATTTAGGATTGTTTTTTACAAAAAGCACCCTTCATATACATTAGTTAAATATAAATTTATTTGTCTAAATTTTCAATCATATCATAAGCTAATTAAATTATTCGAATATTAATTTCTTTAAAAAAAATCTTAAATTGATTGAAAATAATCTCAATCGTTTACAAATTATAATGAATCAATTAACATTGTAAACAAGATGCCTAATTCAAATTAATTCAAATTAGAAGTTCTTCACAAAAATGTAGATGTAAAAGCATTGTCCAATGATAATCAAATTCTAATTAATCAAGTAAAAGATTATTAAACTAATATAAGCATTAAGTATATAGAAGAACAATATAATTAAAATAAACATTTCAAGTTTAAAATAAAGTTTCACACTAGTTTGAGTCTCATCATTCAATCCTAATAAAGATTATTTACATGTCCCTATGTTCATTTTGACACAGTATAATACCTAATACTTAAAGGATCTTGCATGCGTATGATTTGGTAATGTAAGTACAAGAAATGGATTATCAAAATTCAAGAACAATTTTTTTTTTCTCACATCAAGAACAATATTTTGAGTGAAACGTAAAAGGTGTCAACATAAAAGGCTACCAACTTCTAAAAATTTCTAGCACAATTAAGAGAAAAAAGAAAAATAGTATAACACACCCACAAAATTCTCTACTTTACTATAAATCCAACAAAGAACTTTTATAAAACAGTAAATATTTCAAGATACAACGTAAACATGAAAAATATAAATACAATTTTTTTTTTCAAAAAGAGAGTTTAAAATAAAACTTTAATACTTTCTAAATGTTGCTCTGTTGTTCTTGCACCATACGATTAATGTATACAAAATAAATTATTGAACTAAATTTTCAACACAAGAAAAATGTATATAAAATGAAACATTTTAATTACTATTTAAAAAACAATTCAAATCCATCAAATACAAACATATAAAAATCATATAAACTACATATGAATTTATATATAAAAGAATATTTAACAAATAAATCAATTAACATCTTTCAAGAAACTCATATTAAATATCTTCTATTATATATTAACATTTGATCTAATTCAAGATCTGGATTAACAAGCGAACCTAAAAGTAATGAATTAGGGTAAGTTCATTACAACTCAAGATGTACATCTACACATTTTACCGTGTGCAATAGGTGTCTTTCAACTCTTCATGACCTGATATCTTAATTTATGTGACTTAGATTTAGATTATCAGATAAATAAAGAAAATACTTAGTATTAGTAAGAATAAAAAGAAAAAAAAATGGGAAAGATGAATTGAAATAGATAAAGATGAAATAAAGAGGGGAGAATTAATAAAATTGAAAAGAAGATATAGAATAAATAAAGGAGAAGAGGAAGTTGAAGGGAAATGTGTAAAGGGAGAGGATGAGGAATAAAGAGAGGGTTTGAAAGTTGTTGCAATTTGCAAATGTCTCTCACTCTCTCTCTTTCCTTTGAGTGCTCCTTAATGAGCGCTTGACGTTGGTGTGTAGTTGGAGCCATGTGTTTGTTGGATCATTATTTCTTGCCTCTCCGATGTGGGACCAACACTTTTCCATTTCTTTTCCCAAACATTCTATCAATTTCATTAGCTGTCTTGCATTGCATGCCATGCAAATCTCCTTTCTCTTGCCTCTTAACAAAATCAAATCAAATCATTCATTTCATTTGGGTTTTTGCCCAATCCTCTGAATTAAGATTCTAATTTGAACAATCTTTTCAAATCACTATTCACAGAAAAAAACAAAAAATATTAGTTTTAATAATATTTCTAAAAGGTTTAGCTTTTTGATACAAAACTTACTTTTATCATGTTAAAATTAAAATTTGAACACATGTGGAGCTTTATTTTTAAAAATAGCCTTTTTAATAATGTCATCTTTATAATCATTGCAAGATCGTCTGAGGAAAGGAAGTAAGATTAGGTTAGAAATTAGAACACAAAATCATATTACAAATATACCTATTTTCCTCATGTCTATCTAAGATACAATATGGTCTAATACCATACATATAAACCCTAATCTTATAAGTATATTACTTTACATATATATATATCAATTAACTTCATTTAGGTTTAATTCTTACATTTACAACTTCATTTTTATATTCAAAATATAATCACATCAAATAACAAATTTTCGTACAATGAATAATATATCTATACTGGATCTAAACACAAATGCATATAAAATAAATAAAAATTTGGATGATTCATATTAATTACTTCTTATCTCATTAATACTTTATCCAATTCAAAATATTTTTTCTAAGTGAATGGCAAAATCAAGGACAGTGGTAAGTTTATTCGATACTAAGTCTATACATCGACAAATGTCTTAGTGAATATCTCTCTTCAACTTGATTGATTTGATGTCTTAATTTACTTTATATAACTTATCAGATAAACAAATAAATCAATCATAATCATAAGAGTTTGTACTTAAGATATGTTATTAAAAAATATTAATAATTATGTTATGGTACATCCTATAGTACTTTCATATCATTTAGAATTAAGAATAGAAGACAATTTTAATTTATTATTTATTTTAAATTATATTTTTTATAATTATTTATTGAAATTTTTGTTTAAATTGTGTTTAATTACAAATTTAAATAATTATAATTTTGGTCCCAAATTTATTTATTTATTTTTAAATTGAAAAAAATTTCATCCTTAAACCTTAAATTTGAGAAACTAAAAACAATTTAAAATTCCAATTTCTAAATAAAATTTTAATAAAGTAAAGCACGAAAAATTTCAACATTATTAAAAAGTTGAAAGAATGAAGAAGATTTGATAAGCACGAAAAAAATTATTTTATTTTTCAAAAATAAAAAATAATTATTTTTTTATTTATGCTGCCAGTGAGTCAACCTGTCCCGTCCTACCGTTGATCTGCGCAAGTTGTGGGTTATGCAGGGCGGGACGAGCCTAAACAGGTTAGCAACCTAGATTAGTGACTCTATCTCATACTTTTTTTTATAGCAAACAGTGGATTGAACCGTCTTGCATTATCATCTATAACTGCTAGGGACCGAATGGTCCCATAACGTATTGGTATCTGGTGATAAGAACATTAATTAAATCATACGAAAATTAGGTGATAAAAACACTAAGAGTTTATTTGTTTCTGTGGATATAAGGTAACAGACAAAGAATTGAGAGGATATCAAATATTTATACTTTATTATATATATTTAATTTTAAACTTATAACATCAAAGATTGTCTAGAACTATCATTTTCCCTTAAAAAATCCTACGCTTCCCACTCTCTTCTCACTCTCCTCATTCACACATTCTCTCAATCACTTTTCCTTCTCTCGTTGTTTTAACAGTTAAAAAAATTAATTACTCTCATTTCACAACTCGGCATTTTAATAATATTTTTTTATATTTGAATATAAATTATTAATTATTATACTATTAAAATATGTTTTAAATTGCTTTTGTTTTGGTTTGAGGGGCTAGACAATAAGTGCTAGAACAATTGATTTTTTTTTACTTAAGTCATGTTTTCCTTTCTTAGGTTCTTGGTCAAAAGTGCATTTTTCCCACACTTAATTGATTATTTAGTATTTTTGGTACGATTAATGTTATAATAATGACGTACATTTGCATTGGTTATTATGCATATTTAAAATATATGATGAATTTTTTACTGTTGGATCTAGATTATGATGTGTGTTGCTTAATGCTCTTATCACCTAATTTTCGTATGGTTTTAATTAATGTTAATATGCGTTTTAGTTAATACATTCCTCTCCATGGTGTTCGGTTGGTACCGGATATCAATACTTTATGGGACCATTTTGTCCCTAGCAGTTAGGGATGACAATGCGGGACAAGCCATGTGGGCCGACCCACAACCTACTATCAAAAAGCGCGATACGAACTCATTAATATAGTTCGTTGACATGCTTAGCCCGATTCCACCCCGCATCATAATCTGTACGGGCCAATAGTGAGGTGGAAGGAGTTGAACCACATAAATAAAAGAATATTTAAAAAAAATAAAAATCATACCACACTCATTAATTTTTAAATTGATATATATATATATATAAAGTACATAATAAATAAATAAAATTTAGAAATAATAAATGCAATAAATTTTTAAAAAATAATAAATAAAGAATATGAATCTTTAAATAATTCAAATATTTTATTTTTGATTAAATAATTCATTATTTTAATATATATATATAATAATAATAAAATAAAATAAAAACAAAAAAACTAGTAAATAACATAATAGAAAATGAATTTTGGCAGACTATTCCCTCTTTGTGTTTGAAAAATTAAAAATGTTGTGACTCCTCTCTCACTACACACAGCACCCACGTAAAAAAATCCCACGCTTTTCAGTCTCTGACTCTCCTCATTCACACATTCTTCTCCCATTCATTCATTCATTCTACACTTCCATTATCATTCTTCTACAGCCAAATGCAAACTCTCAACCACCAAGAACTCTGCTTTTCTGTTTTGTTCTGTTTTCGTTGCTGCATTTCCGTTTTCATAGCTCTGTTTAGAGGAATGGTAGTTGCCTCTGCACTCACTGCACCTACGCTTCTGTCTCTGGATTATACGTTCTTCTACGTCTTCTGTGTGCGGAAATCTGTTGTTTTGCCAAGTTTTTATGAGATCATTCTATGCATTTAACAACATATGAACTTCTCACCTATTTATTTATTTATATAAAATTCTAATATATATTATTGTATAATTAAAGTTAGTTGTTAGAGGAGAGTATTTTTTTTTTAAGGAGCGTGAAAGTAATGTTTTTAATTTTTTCAAATAGTGTCACATGGTGATGATGCAAGTCTCTTGGTTAGAAACGTGTTTCACTTTTCACTCCTTTTCATTTTTCGAATGTTGTCTTGGTGGGACCTCTTTTTTCATTTTCAATGTTTTTATCAAACAATTCTATTTGCCTTCATTCTATAATATATGTAACGTAAAATCATGTGTGCCAATTTACGTCTCAGTTTTGTTAATGTTGTGCATCTGAATTTAAGGTTACACCATGTGAATTCCAGGGCATCACGCTCTTTTATTTTTAATGTTTTCAATTTCAATTTTTACGTCTGAAATTTCTTTTTCCCAACATTTTTTAAAATCATCATCTTGGTTTTCATACTTTTTGTTTTAGGGTCTCGTACTAGCATTCATTTTTTTTTATATATATAAAATTTTAGAAATTCTTATGTTGAATTTCAGACTCGTTTGATAACCAAGATTTGTTTTTCGTAAAATTTCAGAAATTATCATGCGTTTCAGATTCGTTTAATAATTAAGATTTTCTTTTGTAAATTTTAAAATGTTATTATGTTGAGTTTCGAAGATCGCTGTGAGTTTTGTAGAGATCGTCGTTCATGATAATTTAATTTAACATGAAAGACCAAATTACATATCTTTTAATAAAACATAGGAGGAAATTAGAAAACCAAAAAGTAATTAAGCCATAAAAAAACTACAAAATCCTTAATTTTTCATTGCGAAAATTCTTGTCAGGCTAAAATAAAAAATTCAAAAAATATTTTTCTTTTTTTACATGTTTTTCTATTTCATTCTTAGATAAAAATATACATTTAAAAAACCACGTTATTTTCTGTACATTTAATTAATGGTAATGATCTTACGATAAATATTGTAGGTGTTAACATATTTTCTACGTGTATCTGATTTCAAAAATCTTTCTTTTTGGTTTTCTCATACTTTCCATAATAAATTATAATAGTGATTTCTCTGTTTTAATGAATAGTATATTGATAATGAAAATCGATTTTCTTACCTCTCGTACAATAATTAAGCTTTTATAATTCTACACTAACTAGTGTTTTTTGTTATTAGTGTCTATCTAGATATAATATTATGAAGGTTAGATAAAGTGCAAAATCAAAAAATTAACGTTATTTAGTTGCATTAAATACAAGTTACTTATTCACGTTTATATATGAATTAAATGGGTTAATCAGGTTAATATTAAACTATATAATAAACAAAGACATGAGTATATAATGCAAATGACGACTATTGTACAAATAAGAATCGAAAAGGTTGTGACAAAATAATTCACTATGTTATATCAATTTATTAATAAATTGGTTATTTATAATTTAAGCAATAATATAAATTTTTATATCTTGCAATATTCTATGGATACAGTTGTTTGAGTCTAATATATATATATATATATATATATATATATATACACTTAACTGGAGTAATATATTTTATTAACTTGTACAAGGTAGCTGACATATTGAATTAGTTTTTAGACTTTATAATTGATTAATTTTATTTTTTTCAATACAATTCGTTACGTTTTACAATAATGACCATTGCAGTATTTATTTACAATTTTATTAAATTTTTGTATAATATTAAACTTGTTGAGTTATGAATGTTTTTCATTATGAATAAAATAATATTAGACCTTGGTTATAAATTGTATTGAACCCATATTCTATAAATTGTGGGTTTTGAATGAATTTTGGTTGGATGAAGGTTGATTTAATCGAAGTAAATATCATAAAATAAAATAATATTTAAAAAATAGTAGAAACAATAATAATTATTATGACGAGAATTGTCATATTGGATGTGTATTTTCAACAATAACTATGGTAAGAATTTTCATTGTATCTCTCTGTACATATAATTGATTTTTAAAAAGTACACCACATTACCTTTGTCCAAAGTGAGTGACAAATATGATGATAATTAGATTTCAATCATATATGATAATATATATTGTTTGAATCTGTGAAAGTCTCATGTTTCAATGTTGACTAAAAAGTCGTCGTTAAAGATTTTTTTTTTAATCATTATTAAATCTTCTTTTCTAGTAGTATCTCGATTTTATCCATGCATAAATCATCTTCACTTTTACAATTTAACTAAATTTATTATTAGAATTTTCTTGTCTATTTAGTGTGAAATTAGTAATAAAAGGATTAAGTGTCAAATTCTTGGTTGTTTAAAATTTACGTGACAGTTAACAAACATCATAAGAAAAATTAATTAGAATGAAGATTAATAGATTCAAAATATTCACCACGCGGTTTATCTAATTTCATATGCATAATAATTTATGGATGTTCAAATTCTAAGTTAATATAATACCAATGTATTATAAGTTTGTGAAGTGTCACACCAACTACTAAAGGTATAATGAAATTTAAAAAATAATGGAGTAGACTAAACCCTAAACTTCCCTTTAAAAGTCATTTAAACTTCCCTTTAAAAGTCATTTGTTTAGTATGAATAGTTATCACATAAATGTTTAGTTTATAAATTTTATCTTTTAAACTTTGTAAAAGAAATGTATATTGGAAATCCAAAAGTTATTAATATGTTATATTTTGGTACGTCTAATCATTTCACATAACTAAAAAGTTTGAGGTCAACGTCAGTTTATATAAACATTCATCCTTTAATTAAACGAGACACTTTTTAAGGATAAAAACGTGACAAAGTTTCAAATTTCAAAACAGACAATATCTTAGATGTAGTGATTGACCTTAACTACAACGAATTTGAGGTCAAAATTTTGATGTTTTTGGTGGAAACGAAACAAAGTTCCAAAGATGAATCCTCGTTATCCAAGGGAATGGAAAAGTGGTTCCAAAGACGAACTCTCATTCCTTATCTCTCGACTGAGAGATTTGTTTCGATACATCCAATAGTCCCACATATTAAAGAGTCGAGGTTAATGACAGTTTATATACACCTTCTTCTTTTAATCCACCGAAACACATTTTAAAGACAAATATAACGAAACTCCAAACTCCAAAACAGACAATATTTAGATCATCATAACTAAATATACACTCAAATTAAAATATATAAATAAGGAAAAATTTAACCTTATTTGATTTTACATATTGAATTAAGATTAAAAAATTTAAAATAATATTAAGACTTATTAGGATATTAGGTGAATATTTAATTTTATAAACTTCTTGTTTGAGGCATTTCGTTCTCAAGAATGTATTAAATATTTCACATTGAATAAAGTATAAGTTGAAAAATTCAAAAGTAGAATTTTTTTTTTAAATTAACAGCTTGTGTTGAAGTTACGTAGCAAACCAAACAATGTTAGTTGGTGAAAAATTGGTAACGGATTTAACTTCTTCCACAAGTTCCAGGAAGTTAACAGAGCAATAAAAATGTGTTGAGTAAGTAATATATTAAAGGACAGTGATAACATAAAGGAGACATAAACCAAACCTATTGACCTCAAGGACACAGTACAAAGAGAAACATAGTTTGGTAAGTTTGGAATTAGTACAACGTTAGGAATGTTAGTTGAAATGATGGTTCTTCTGAGAAACCATGCCATAACTGGATCAATAAATTGTGTAGATCTAGGTCTTCATCACAATAAATAAACAAAAATGAAACCCATCAAGATTTAGAGCATCCCAAGTTAATGGAGGAGTAGGTGGATATATTCCTATAGTAGTTCAAAAGAGTATTCATAAATCTACCACCCCCCATATTTTCATCCATGTAACAACTCTTTCTATTCCTTTTCAATAATTCTTAAGATTAAATATATAAAATTGATTTTTGTTTATAGTCCAAACTTTAGACATTCTCGTATTTGTAGTATGAAATTTATTGAAATAAGTTCTTACCAGTATTTTTCTTACGTAACAAACGAATTTTCAGCGTGAACTGCGTTATAATATCATAACATCCACATTGATGAGTCAACATGAAATGTTTCAACATCCTAGTTCACACTGAAAATCTATTTGTCATGTAACAAAATTTGACAAAGACTCAGTCCAATAGTTTCCTTACTACAAGTATTCACGAGGTCAAAAGTTTAAATCAGGAAAAATCAGTTGGCATGAAAGTAAATAGACGAAAAACATATTTAACTTGTAATTTTTTTTAAAATTGTAAAATTGAAGAGATGTCACTATTGATTTAATGAATTTGAATAAAATTTAACTAAGAAAAAAAAATTATTACATAGTTGAATATCATTAATTTTTTAAATATTAAAATTTGAAATGGGTTACCTTCACATCAAGTGCATCTATAATATACTATGTTTAATTATGTAACATTAAGGTATATATAATGCCTTTGGGTTAACATCCAACGTACCTTGAATATGTATAATTTGTCACTTGTACTCCAACACGTGTTTAGAGAAATATGAACCATAGTTTATAGAATATTATAACTGAGTACAACCCTAAAATTTTATTTTGTATTTAAACTTTCCATTAGATTTATTATATATTATTCTTCATATATGGTTGTAAAGCAAAATTTTGTTCTCTTTTTATCTAACTTTGAACTTGGGACATGAGAGTGACTTTAAAACAAATTTAATATTTGCAATTCTAATAGATGCCATATCCACTTTATATCATCATGAAAGCTGGCCAAAACCCTATCTATTTGCAGGGCTGGAATCTAGATTATTATATCTTTCTATACATATCCATATATCATAACAAAAAAATCTCCTAATAATTAATGTGTGACCAAGACATTCCTAAGCAACTTCATGTATAATTTTTAAATTACTTTCATATATATCTATATTTTTCTTTTCTATGGACATGATTAATTGGTATCTATAAAAAATCATATAATTTGATTCAGGTGAATATGTGTAAAGTTTAGTTAATAATTACTTCATGAAATATTGAACCACAAATAATTACATTTTTTTTTTCAATCAAACTTTACATTAATCATCATTATATGAAAAATATTATTAATATATATATATATATATAAATATGACACTACAAGAAAATCATGAAATAGAAACATTTTTTAGAGACCAAAATATTTAATTATAATAGTAACTAAATTAGAGACCATTTTAGAAACTAAAACAAAAATTGGTTTCTAAATTAGTTTCTATTATTGTCAAATAGTTTTTAAATTGGTATCAAATTAGCAACCAAGGTTTTAACTACTAATTATTTAGTTTCTAAATTTGGTATCTAAAACCTTGGTTGCTAATTAGATATCAATTTAGAAACTATTTAACAATAATAGAAACTAATTTAGAAACCAATTTTTGTTTTAGTTTCTAAAATGGTATCTAATTTAATTACTATTGCAACTAATTATTTTGGTCTCTAAAAATTAGTTTCTATTTCATGATTTTCTTATAGTGTGAATAAACTATGATAAAACTTATATATAAGAATAAATACAAATTTAATTTCTAATACATTAATAATTTTGTGCCTAACTTCAAACTTATTTGCTTTGCTTGTGGTATATAGTGTTTATGATTGGAGGTACAAAAATTAATGTGAGAAAGTGTGAAAGGATTTTGAGCCATGTGAGCCATATATGAAGGGTATAACCAATTAGAGCTCACATGGTTGGTCTATTTTGGTGGATAAATTGGACCATGTAATCTTGTATTCAAACACCATATGTGCTCCTAATTCACTCTACCTATCAAAATGGAACCACAAATACAAAATACTTTGCCCTAAAATATGTCAAATTTTAGGCAAATGAACATGATTGTGCACACCATTTCAAAAAAGGTTCCTCTCTTTGAAGTTCATTGCTTCTTCCCCATGTGCTTTGCTTTGGTGTTGTTGGGAACATTTTGGGTCAACTTTTAATACTATGTGTGTGTTGCTAGCTCACTCCACTTTTTTGTTTTCTTCATCACACATGCTCCTTACCTATGCAAAAACACAAGTCAATTCTTGTCGGTTTTCTCACTCTTTCTTATAATTCTAAATCTCGTATTCTAATTAAGATTATACTTTCTTAGCTTGTGATTGTTTAAGTGAATGGAGAAAGTTGGACTTCCCATGATTTTAAAATTGGAAAAAAACATTCTTGAAAATCATGCAAGATTGATCAATGTTTGTTTTTTCATCATGTGATCATGTATATCCTAACCTATTTGTTAATTGTTAATACTTTCTTAAACATGAAAATTTTCATCAACATCACAGGTACATAAAATCTTACCTATTACGTCAATTCATTGAGTTGATATAATATAAATTATAAAAAGTTTATATAAATTGCATAGAGTAAGAACAACTACAAAGAAAATGATTAATATATAATCATACACTAAAACAAAATCAATAAATAAAAACCAATTTTAGAGAAAAAAAATAATTAGTTGCAATAGTGACTAAATTAGAAACATTTTAGAGACTAAAAAAATTATTCATTTCTAAATTAGTTTATATTATTGATAAATAGTTTTTAAATTGATATCTAATTATCTACTAAGATTTTAACTATCAATTATTTAAATTTTAAATTTGGTAGTAAAAACCTTGGTATCTAACTAGATACCAATTTAGAAACTATTTATCAATAATAGAAACTATTTTAAAAACAAACAAAAAAATAGTATCTAATTTAGTCAATATACACTAAAATTGATTTCTATTAAATGATTTTCTTGTAGTGATATTTAAAGGGATAAAAAAAACTAACATGGATTTAATAAAAATGGGAAAAAAGATACAAGCAAACTAATTTGTATGTTCCCATAGTCCCTCATTGTTGAGAATCGAGACTAAGAACAATTTATATACTTCTTTCTCCTCCAATGTCTTTTAAAGATAGAACAGTAAATCGAGTTGAAAAACAAACAATATTTTTAACATGATAATTTTTAACGTGAGAATTGATCATCGAACACTATATAACTCCTTTTTTTTATCAGCACTATATAACTTATTTTAAATTTTTGTGTAGCTTAAACTTTAAATAAGTGAGACATGCCTTATTATTTTTAGAAAGCAGTGCAAGATAGACAAATTATGGATTACTTCACTGGTAACGTTATAATCAATATTATACTTACTTTAAGGGTAAGTAATCAAACACACACACGTGTATATATATTGCTAAATCTCACAATTATATGCAAATATTGATACTAATGAAAAAACAAATGAAGTAATAGTTGGCAATGCAATCTCAGAAGTTTGTTTAATATTTGGAAATATAATAATGAAATACTGAATGCATTTATGAACGTTCTTCCTAATTAATTGGAGTGGTAGGTTGATAGAGACTATAAACAGACACATGGTGGTTAAACCAATATTATGTGATTTCTTAATCATTCAACAGCTCTAGTTTTCTTTCTTTCTTTTTCTTCATAAATCAAACAAATTAAAATGTCTTTTAAATTACTTATATTCTAACTACATTCTAACCTCCCCATTTTTAAATAATTATATTAATTATTTTATTTTATTTTAAAAATAAGAAAAATTGTACGTTTTATTTTTTGTAATTAAATTTATATTTCATATTCTATCTAAATAAAGTCTGAATGTTGAAAAATAAATCAAGTAATTTAAAAAAAATGACTAAATAAAATGAAAATAATAATAATAATAAATAATAAGATAAAATAATTTAATTATAAAAATATAAGTAATTATTTAAAAAAATCTAACACATAAGAACATGAAAAAATGATAAAATTACGTTTAATAAATGTGATCATAAATAGAAGGAGAAAGAAAGGGAATTTGTGTAAAGTGAAAGTAAGAAATTTTAAACCTTCTAAAAACACTTATAATTAATTTTAAATGTACATGTAACACTACAAGAAAATCATGAAATAGAAACCAATTTTTAGATACCAAAATAATTAGTTGTAATAGTAACTAAATTAGAGACAATTTTATAAACTAAAAAGAATTGGTTTCTAAATTAGTTTATATTATTGGTAAATAGTTTCTAAATTGGTATCTAATTAGCAACCAAGGTTTTAACTGCCAATTATTTAGTTTCTAAATTTAGTCTATAGAGTCATGGTTGTTAATTAGATACCAATTTAGAAACTATTTAACAATAATAGAAACTAATTTAGAAACCAATATTTTTTTTTAGTTTCTAAAATGGTCTCTAATTTAGTTACTAGTGCAACTAATTATTTTGGTCTCTAAAAATTAGTTTCTATTTCATGGTTTTCTCGTACTGTTAATCAAAATTTATAAACTAGTTTCTAAATTGTTATCTAATTAGCTATTAAGGTTTTAGCTACCAACTACTTTAAATTATAAAATTTGTAACTAAAATTTTGATAACTAATTAAATACTAAATAGTTAATTAGATACTAATTTAAAAAACCGTTCATGAGTTTGTTGGAGTGTTGGTGACGTCTATGTCAGATATACAAAGAAATTGGGTCATGGACTTAAAATTTTGTTACATGTGTGTTCAACAAAGGAATTTATTGAGACATTATAACTGGAATTTATTGAGACATTATAACTGGAAGAAGGAGTTGTAGTTCTTATAGAGAATAATAAAACTTGTAAGGTGAAAAATGTGTGGTGAAACAAATTTAGATGTTTCTTGGTGTAGCTTGCTACATGGGTCGTGAATGGGAACTTAGTTTTCGTCTGGGTATGCGTCCTTGGATTGCTGTTGCATATTCAGCTCCTGTTGCAGCCGCTACTGTTGTTTTCTTGATCTATCCTATTGGTCAATGAAGCTTTTCAGATGGTATGCCTTTAGGAATTTCTGGTACTTTCAATTTTATGATTGTATTTCAGGCTGACATTAATATTCTTATGCATCCATTTCGCTAGAACAAAGATTATAACAATCAATGTCTCTTGGAACTTTAGACTTTTTAGATAACTAACAATTGATTTTTTCTGGTTGCTAGGTGTTTTTGTAAAAGGGTTAAAACACTCTTAAAGTGTTCCTCTCAATTTTATAAAAAACTATAATATATTTAAAAAAATAAAATTAATTTATTTTATAAAAATAATAATATATTTAAACCAAAATAGTATTTTGTTATTCTAGGTATATTGTTTCTTTTTATCTCATATCCTAATAAATGAAATGTTTTCTACTTTTACTTTGTGTTTTTAAAGAGAAGTGATGATCATTATTAATCTTTTAAGTATGGGTTAAATTTAATATATTTTTTTTAATGAAGATGTACCTTTATTTATATTTAATTTATCCTATACAAAATTGACTAACTCTTCCCCCTTAGTTGTAAGCAATTGCTTGGCATTATCATATTATGAGTTGAAAACATGGAGATGTCTCATCTAGTGGGTTGGAGTCCAATTGCACTTAAATAAGAAGTTGAAAACTTGCAAGTTAGATATTAAAGGGTAACTAGCAACAACACAACCCCACACAGATAATAAGAATAATCATTTTTCACATTAATTTATTATATCCTTTTTATTTATACTTAGTTTTAAGACCATTGATAGAATTTTTACCTTAAAAGTAGTATATAACTGAAAAAGTGTGTAAAAAATATCTATTATACATCAATCAATTAGAATTTTTCATTGCATAGAAGCGAAATCGTAATACTGTTTCCTTTTTATCACAATTTTGGTTCTCCAAATTTTTTATATTTTGTCCCATATTTTAATAAAACTGTAAATTTAGTCACGTCTTCAGTCTTGCATAATTTTTTTTATTTAATTGAACCTCAGACCTATCAGTTAAAGCACCATCAACAAATAATTTAGTTAAAATAAAAATAAATAAAAGGGATGAAAATGTATACAAAATTAAACATTAAACTAAAATTTCAAATCATTTAAAATTTGATGACTAACATCATGTAAGGGAGAACAAAATTGTGATTTAGCCAATTTTTAAAATAGTTGTACTGAAATATTAAACGATATTGTAAAGTTTTAAAAATTTGATGCACCAATCAATTAAAAATCCTCGTGAACATAAATTTTAAAGCAATCATTTTAAAAATCAACAATGGTGTTACCTATAGTGGTTTATGATTACATTACAGTGGGAAAAAAAGTTATATTACACTATTTTAAAATGAAATTGATAATAAAATGAAGAAACAGCTTTTGATATTATCTTAAGATGTGTTTTGTAATCTTGAATTTAGGTTAAAAATGTTTATTTTTGGTGTGTAAAAAAGAGGTTAAACTGAAGAGAAATAGAAAGGGTGATTGAGATTTGTTAAAATATTTGAGGTTATGCATGAGTGTTGATAAAACAATGATTTTGTCCCTTTACTTGTGTGAATCAAATGATTTGTGTTTAACTTCTCAACTGAAAAAGTCAAAAGGTGATAACTAACCCATGCGAGGCATGAACATTGGTCCACTTAATCAAAGGTTGCTCTTTGCTTGCATTCCATCATAATAATAATGTTTTTTTCTCATTACATGAAGATGATAGCGTGAAGACAAAAAAGTTCAAATTACGTGAAAAACAATGTTAGCCATAGTCTCCTAGGCATGGAACTTTGTCATCATCAAACTCACCTTGCTTCTTTCTCTCTTTCTTGCATGGCAAGAGGGACACCATAGTGGTCCAAAACCTCAATTCTTAAGCTTTTCAATAATTAACACATTACTTTATTCTAAATTTGTATTGATTTTCTTAAAATCGTTCTAAACCTTTTTTTTATCACCAAATAAATAAATATGAACTACTTTAAGAGTGATCAAACTTAAACTACTAAACAGAGAAATATAAAAACATCACACAAGTGTCCTGATCAAACTAAAAGCATGTAAAGTCAAGAACTTTTAATGATAAACAAACTCGTCAACGGATCTAGACACCAATCCGACCAGAAAAGACAAACGTGCATAACTTTAGATGTAATCCAAGACCAGATCTTTAGTTGGACCAAAGAAAATTTGTTAGAATGAACTATCACTCCACCTTTAAATTTTAAAATTTAATCCTAAATCCTAAATTATACATTGATTAAAGATATAGTCAAATTATATTATATAAGTTGATATAAATTTTATCATTTAAGTTAATTATGTAAAATTGAATCTATATCTATCCTAATAAAATTATTGACTATACACATTTTGTTATCCACTATTAGGTATTTTAGTTCTTAGTTCCATCTTTAATAAAAATATGTTTGTTGAAAATCTCATATTAATTATATATAATTAAATTATAGTATATGAATGAATATAAATCTTACTTATTTTATAATATTTAAAGTTTATTTTGTAATATTTTCTATTCAAAATTCATAAACATCTTGTTTAACAAAATAATTTTTTGAATTAAAAAAAAAATATGTTTATGAATCTTACGTTAAAATAATATTATTGATGATAAGAAATTATGCAAGTAACTTTGAAAATATTCTAATGATGCCTACATATTCCAATGAGGTATCGTATGAAGAAGAAAAGAATTTAGTGAGCTCATAAATAATATTGTAAGTATTTGATTTTTTTAAAGTGATACTACGTGGTGTTGTACGTTTACTGGTGATACTACGTCGTCTTGAAGAAAATATTGTACTATTCCGGAAAAAGAAAACAGTCACACTTTTGGGGTTTAATCATTAATTATCACAATCATTAGAAATAGTATCATGTTTTTTAAGCTTTAATTTAATTTTATATCATGTTATGACATTTACATATTTTATTATTATTCCTTTTGTTTCATTTTATTATACTTGTTTAACTTTTTTACATATATATGAAGTTGTTCTGCCACTTAACTTATTTATAATTAAAATTATATTACGTTGAGCAATACTATTTTAGATATTATTCTTCTAATAATTGTGTTCCATGTATAAGTAATTATTGTATAAGAAGTATTAAAAATATATTTTAATTATAACTCAACTTTATAAAATTAATTCATAAAATAAAATTTATGTTTATTTATATACTATAAAATATTTTTTCTTTCTAATATATTATTATGAAAAATGGGTATTAATAAATTGAAAAAATGAGAAGGAGTTAGATAGGGTAGTTGCTATTTGTTGTTCTCGTGAACCTAAAAATGGGTATTAATAAATTCAGTAGTTTTGGATGAAATATGAAGTGTACGTAATACGTATAAATATTTATGTCATTCCCCAAAGTTATGTCCGTGAATAATGCAGCACAAAAATATTAAAATTAAAAGGCAGAGACAGCAAGAACACACGTGAATGTATTTATATTTTTATATTTATACATACTCAAAAATAAATAAACACAACAAATCATGCTTCTATACGATTATGTTATTTAAAAAAAAAAAGAATGGAGATTTCATTTATAAATCAATGAGGAGAAAATTTGGATCACACTTTATTTTTTTTTGTCTTTTATGTGACTAAAACCTTCCAGGTAATTTAACTTTGGGTATAATGTGTATCTATTTATTCTTATGATAATAAAAATATAATTAAAAATTTAGGTAGTATAACAATTATTAAAATAGAAATTATTATTTGATGTTATTAAAAATAATATAGAAAGGTAAATATATTTTGGTAACTTTTTAATGTAATAAATACATAATACTTGAGGATAATTATTATTTATGGTAGGTAGCGTTTTACAAAAAAAATAATAAACTCAATGGAGTAAATAATTTTTATGAGGATAAAATTTGTAAGTATATTTAAAAAAACGACTTCGGAAATCTTCTTTTATTAATAATTATAAATAAATATATTTTATTAATTTTAATAATATTATAGTTATTTATAGTAAAAAAATTATAAATAATAAAATTAATAAAATGGGTTACGTCTATACAAGTAAAACCTGCAGCTAAATATGTATACTAAGAAAAGTAATTACAAAAAATAATCCACTTTTACTAATAATTATAGATATATATTATAGATTAATAATACATCGTTTGGCCTTATACTTATGAAAATGGTTTCAAATTACGCTAAAGGTATTTTTTTAATATTTTTATAGGCTTTTATCTTGAAAATATATCTTTATCTAGTATTTATATTTTGATTAGTATTATGAAAGTGAACTAATTTGACTCATGAGAGACTTGGTTCATCAGATAAGAATTAAAATTGAATTAAATTTTATATTTATTGAAGTAAAGTTAAGGTGAATTGGTTCGATCTACCTTTTTATAGTAGTCAAAACATTCACTTATTTTATTAAGCATTAATTATAACTAAAAAATGATATATACTAGAAAAATAATGAATAAAAAATTTAAGTGTCTACTAAAAAAGTATTCGAATGAATAACAAAAAATAAGTGTAATATGATTTTATTTGATTAAAATTATTTATGTTTGAAAAATGATTCAAGTTAAAAACATTATCAATAAATGAAATTGAATCAAGATATAAAAAAAACAAAAAATAAAAAACAAAAATAAATTGAATCAAGATATTACATATTTAATTGTTGCTAAATATTATTTGAATATATTCACAAATTCACAATAAAGTTCTCATGCTAAAATTTCTATTAATTTCATATTATATTACTTCAAAGTCTACATCTTATACAAAATTAAAGAATAAATTCAATTATTGTAAGATAAAATTTACTTGTATTTGATAGAAATAAACATACCTTGAAAATAATAAATATAATGTCTTGTATGCTTTGGTTTGGTCGGTTTTTCATTTAAAATCGCATAATTTGACGAAATTATAATTTTAGCTGGTTCTGATTTTTGTTTTCAGATTTTTTAAAATTTAGTTGGTTCTATTTTAAAAACCCCTATTTTAATAATTTTCTTATAATTTTATATTAAAAAACATTTTATAATAAATAAGAGAGAAATACTTTATTTGGATTCAAGGATGAATTTGAGATAGCAAAGAAAGAAGAAGAAAAATATAGAAAGGGAAATTATTGGATTGAAAATGTGGAGATAAATGATAAAATAAAATAAAATATAAAAAATAGAAATATTTTTTTAATTAAAATAATTTTAAAATTAAAAAATATTATTAAATATTAATAAAAATAATATTTTAATAATAAACTAAAATATCTTCATAAAATATCAAAATTTTAATTATTTTAATTAATTTATTATTTTAATTATTCATTTTATTATAATATAAAAATACATATTAATAATTAATAAATAAATTATTATATATATATATATATTAAAAGTTTCATGTCATCACTATGCAACTTACATCTTAGATAGGTTGACACTTTAAGTAACAACAATCATCTACCATCACATAAAAGAATATTATTAAAAAAAAAATACAAAAAAAATATGGAGAATTATACCAAAACTCATATGTTAACAAAAACGATACATATATAATTTATACCTATTCATAGAGAACTCTAAGAATAGACTAGATGGAAGCCTATTATATCAATGAGATGAGTCTCTATGAATAAATTCTAAGTTAGTCGGTTTATCCGCACACGCATTCTCTTCACAAAGAATATGAGTAACCCTTAACCTTAATTTTTCACAGTAGTTAAAACAAGTGTTCCACCGACTACGAAACATCCACGGAACCTTAGTCCTAACCGTAAATGTACCACTAACCATGGCAAAATCACATTCAAATTATACATCAGTAAGACCAATATTTTGAGTTTCCTCCATATATAACTCCATAAAACTCAGCATATAATATATATATATATATATATATATTATTTATTTATTTAGGGTTAGTTGTGATTATACTTGTTTTTCTTATTCTGATTGGTGTCTTAATCCGAGAACCTGTTTGTTTATTATTAAGAACAAGTGTTAGTTTGAGTAGGTGGTTTTGTGGTGTTTCTTATAGTACCTTTGTAGTGAGTTTGAAGTATTCCTTTTGTTTGGAGTTGAATGTATATGGGTTGAATCACCCCTGAAATGATTCTTATTTATTTATTGCTTCTTGCTGATAATTTTTTTTATTTTTTTTATTTTATAAAAGCTTTCATGTTAGGCATTACTATGCAACTTGACATCTCACTAGACTGACACCTCAAATAACAACAATCATATGAAAAAAAATATCATTAAAAAAAATATAATACAAAAATATGGGAAAACTAGACAAAAACTTATATGCTAACAAAAACGATACATAGATAGACTATACCTATTCATAAAGAATTTTAAAAACATACTAGATGGAAGCCTAATATACCAATGGAATGGTTCTCTATGAATAACATAAATTAGCCAACTTATCAGCACATACATTTTCTTCACGAAAAATATGAGTAACCATAAACCTGATTTTCTCACAGTAATTAAGACAAGTATTCCATCGATTACGAAACATCCATGGAACATTAGTCCTAGCAGAAAACGCAACACAAACCAATGCAGAATCACATTCAAGTCAGACATTAGTAAACTCCATCTTTTGAGCTTCCTCCATAACATGTATAACTCCATAAAACTCAGTAACCATACTAGTCTGAACTTCAAAAAACGCACAGAAAACGCCAATAAACTCCTTCATACTCTTACAGAAAATACCTCCACAAGTAGTACAACCAGTATACCCCTAAGAGCTTCATCAATATTAATTTTAACCCAATTTGGTGAAAGAAACTTACATATAACAATATATACTTTAACTCTCAAAAAAAAAAAAAAAACTCAATACGAAAGAAAAACTTTGAGAAAAGTGTGAGAAAAAGAGAGTGAAACAAAACAAATTCAAATATAAACCACAAAAAATTTATTTTTTTTCTATCTTAATTTTTTCTTAATAATATTTAATATTTAATATTTAAAAAATATGATATATACATATAATAATAATAATAAATGGTTTCCGCTTGTCATAAGGTGATTACATCTTAGGTGTTTCCAACTGATTATTTTAGGTATAGCTTTTGATGAACACTCAATGAAATTTATGTAACATTTGCCTTCTATAAATGTGTAGATAAGTTATGCAAAGTAAGTTAATATGCAGAATGTGTAATTAATATGCAGAATGTGAAAAGTAGGAAAAAGACAAGAACATACATGTAAATAGGGTTTTGGTGAAGTTTAACTAAGATGGGAATTATTTAATGTAGTGGAATACATTAAAATTGTACTTGAAATCTGCACACTGTGTCACATGCACCAATAGATGCATTCACATGTTGCCCATTATGCCACTATCTTTCTTTCAAATTTTTTCATTCTTATTTGGGTTTAGGGTTTGACTCAGTTTCTTACACATTCTTTCAAACAATCCTAATTCGCAACAAAGAAAGGAAAATTAGGGCTAATGAGCAGCAAGATGTGCCATGGATTGAGGAATGATTTGTTTGTCAAAAGTAGTTTGGTGTGGGAATTCGTTGGAGATTGCTGTCTATTTCTTTTCTTTTTTAAAAATTACAAAAGTGAAAAGTTTTAATAATGTCTTTCATACTGGACAAAATCTCAAAAGATATGTATGTGTGAAATGACATGTAATATAAATATATAAATTAATTTATCCATAATTTTTTTTTTCTGATTTATGAAGAATCTTATCCAATGTTGTCCTTATCTTGTAATAATTATATAACTAAATACCATGGAAAACAGGGAGATTAAATTGATGATTATTAGTTTGCCTTCACAGAGATAAAAAAAAATATTTTAGATAATAAAATCATTTTATAAATCGTCTATTAATAACTTGTTAATTCAAGCATAACTGAATTTATATCCTCTAAGAAAAGTTTCACCTGATATTATAATTAATTAACAGAAATGCGACCGGAAGAGAAATATTTAATAATTTAGTTTGTAAGATTCTGAGATAAATATTAGTTATTTACAAAATTGAATTATATTATATGAGAATTTTAAGTCTAACTCAATTTCATAAAACTGATTTATAAGGCGAGGTTTACATCCACATATATACTATAAAATGTATTAATCTCTAGTTGTGGAATCTCCAACACACTCCCTTCACGTTGTGGTTGTAGCTACCAACTCGTTCATGAGACTTATATTATAGGTGAAATGATAACGGTCTAATAGTAGATGATCTGATAAGCCCAACAAACAATAATTAGGATAGATTTGAAATAACTCTCCAGGTTTAAGAAATGAATTTTAAATTTAAGTATCCACTTCTTACTAATTTATATACTTTTTTTGTAAATAATATATTTTAAAAAAACATTTTTATGTCCTTCTAGAATTATTAATACATTAATAATAGCAAATATTTAATTAATTTGGATCACGTTTGATGAGATGAATGATAATTGCGAAACTTTTTTTTATAGTTTTTAGAAATATTAATTTTGATAAGTAAATTAGAACAATCCTACCAATTGAATTATACACACTTGATTGAATATGGAAAAAAAGTATTAAATGATTGTTTGTTTTCTAATTAATGAATATTTTTTCAATAATATAGTATTGAGATAGTGGAAAATAAAAAAATTCAAACAATAATTTTGTTGATGATTGGGAAAATGACTAGAAAGAAAATAATTTAATAATAATAGAGTACTATAGTATATATTTTTGGCATGTGGCCCATGCTCATGGTTTTGAAAGTTAAGTGAACAAAACATTGAAAACTGAAACACTCTTATATATAAGACTTGGGTTAAAGTCAAATTTCCTCATTTTGCCTACAGAAAATAGAAAGTGAAAGATCACAAGTCAAACTCAACCCTTGTGTTTTAAGAGGAACAAATCACAAGGTAGTGACTAGGGAAAAATATAGAGACAATAATTTTTATTATTATTTATTTTACTCCTTACAATATGTAACTTTTTTTTTTTATATTTCTCTACCATTATATCACATATAATAATTATGTGAAACTAAACAAAAAAAATTAATTTTCTCTTTAAACTAACTAATATGAAGAAAAATGTTCTTAGTTTACAACTCAATAATTATTTAGCATAAAAATAGCACATAGTTAATTTTCATTATTTTTATAAAAACTTTTATGTTAGGTATCACTATACAACTTGATATTTCACTTAGGCTGACACCTCAAACAAAACAAACCATCATGTAAAAAAAATATTATTAAAAAAATACAAAAATATGGAGGGATTATACCAAAACTTATATATTAACAAAAACGATACATAGATAGTTCATTTTCATACTTAAAAATGCAAGTCTTAAATAACTAAACCCCTAAATAATTAAGAATTACAACTTAAACATTGCCAAAAAAGAGTTAATCTAATGCCCTAGGCCAACACATGAAATATATGCATGTGCACATTTTTTTTAAAGAATTATTTATTATATTATTCAAATATATATCAATTAAGCAGTTACTCATATTTTTTGTGGAATGTGTGTGTTGATAAATTGGTTAATTTAGAATTTATTCATAGAGAATCATCTGATTGGTATAATAGACTTTCATCTAGTCTGTTCTTAAAATTATTTATAAATAGATATAATCTACCTATGTATCGTTTTTGTTAACATACGAGTTTTAGTCTAGTCCCTCCATATTTTTGTATTTTTTTTAATAATAATATTTTTTTTCATGTGATGACAGATGATGGTTGTTAATTGAGATGTTAGTCTAATTAAGATGTCAAGTTGCATAATAATGTCTAACATAAAAGTTTTTTTATATAAAAAAAATATCAATTAAGGTTAATTTTAGGTACATAACTTACTTAAACACTCAACAATTTATTTTTATGACTAATTTTCAATTATTTATAAAAAAATATGTTACTTTAAAAATGAAAAAACACAAGTTTATAATTGCGATGTGATACAATATAATTCCAAAACTACTCCATTTTAGTACAAAAATATTTCTCTCTAGAACTGTAATTTGGTACAAAATTATCAACCTAATAACACTTTTCCAAAAAAACACATCTAACACGTAAAAGTTTGACTTATAATAAGTTTGATGATTGAAAAAATATTGAAAGAAAAAAGTTAAAAAAAATTGACAACCGACAGGTATAGGTTATAGAATAAAATATTGTATGTGGTGCCTAATTCAGTAGGTTGAATTCTATTTGATGATGATAATCACTTATTCTATCTACTCCAATGTGTTACAATTACAAGTTTGAACTTGTTATAGACCTACCCCACCCAATGTCAAGTTTCTATCAAGAGAATCAAATATAAAATACCAATTTCCCAATTTCTAATTTTTTCATATAAAAATACTATTATACATAAAGCAAAAAAAATAAAATAAAAAAAAGAGTGTAACTTTATTGGTAAGGGTTGAATGGTGATGGAATAATAGTCGTCAAACTCATTAATCTTCAGAACAAAGTCACTGCCCGTGATTACCGCATTTTCAACGTACGTTTCCGCGGAATCAATCTCATAAATAAAAAAATAACTAACTCAAAAAGATTCAAACAAAAATTTCACCAATATTCTTTTTCTTCCTCTCCCAATTAATTTAACCTATTTCAACTATTTAGGAACTTTTCTCTGTCATGAAAATGTAATTTTAGTTTATTAATTTTTAAATTTCTTTAAACAGGTTATATATTCGAGTATATTAATATTAAGATAATATTAGATGAGTCTAACATATTTTGATTAATATATTGTTCTTAAAAAATATCATTATAAGTAAAACAAATATAAATAATTATTTATCTCGATTTTTAAGTTTTGTTTGAATGAGAATGAGAATAAAAAAAGAAAAATTAATAAATAATCGATTAAGTTACTTAACATAATCGATTAGGAATTTTTTTTCCACAAATCTCTTTGTTATTATAAAGAAAGTTTAAACGGTTAAAATTATCTATTTTTTCATGATTTTAATATTTTATTAACTTGATTTAGGGTTTTAAAATTATCTATTAATTTAAATCTTTGCATTTTTACGCTCCATCCAAACACACTATTAAGGATGTGAAACATACAATTAATTAATTGTAATAAAATAAATCTTTCACTTAAAGTGTAAGAATGATTTTTTTTTTTTAAGAATCGCTTAATTATGGATGAAATATTTCGATCTCAAATAATTTAAAATAATATTGTTTATAAGAAAAATGTTTCTATAAGTTAAAAAGAAATATTTATATAATAAACTCTAACTCTCAAATCATAAAGAATATAAAAACTTTGAATATAATGTGAGTGTCTTAAATGATGCTAATATGTTATTATAGATTGTAAAATGAGAATTATGTGATTATTAATTAATGTTTAGGTGGGTGAGATTGGTGGGGGTGTTTGTTGGTGAGACTAAATTGCATTAACATAATTAGTTTATAAACATAATTAGTTAAATTGAAAGATTTTTAATAGATAATAAAATTAAAAAAAAAAAATGTATTTTTGATAAGGTTTTAGTTGGCTTTATTCTTACGCGTTGTGGGCGTGAAATCAGCAGTAAACGGTGTTTTGTTTTGTGTGTTATCCGAAATTGGTACGGCCCCAACTCCCGGGATATAATCCTCTGTCTCTGCCCCACCCATTCCTCCCATGGTCCCCACTTTCTCTACCCACCACTCTTCATTTATTCCACATATTCTCTCTTTCACTTATGCCATTTATTCATCTATTATTCACCCATTTCTTTTTCCATATCTCACTTTCATTCTTTTCTTTCACACCATCACCACATGTGAACTATAGTATTTTCGGACATTTAAAGAAGGTTTTTCCCCTTTTCATTTTTCGGTTTTACTCCTTTCAAACTATCATTATTATTTATCATTATAAAAACCTTAATTTTAGGGAATACTTTATATATCCACTACATAAGTGGGGGTTTTTTGGCCTCTCAAACTTTAAATTATAGTTTTTCAAAAAATATGCATCATAGATGGATTCTCATTCAATAATAAATTATAGTATATGATGAGTGTTTTCATTTTTATAGTTATTAACTTCAAAGGTATGTTTATTATAACTTTTTTTTTCTTAGTTGGCATTATAATCTCTTTTAAGTTTATAGTATGTAATAATTAAACTAAAAATTAGTGAGACTCAATTAAACATATAATTAAGAGGAGGATTAGAGGCAAAATTATGTAAGGTATTAGAAGATTAATTGAAAAAATCGTGTTAATACAGGTCCAAGAACAAGAAGGTCTAACTCGTATTTATAAATAGATTGAATCACATCATGTTAATGTACGTATTTATTAACCATTAATTACACTAACTATCAAAGATCGAAAACTGACTTAACCGTTGGATGACCTTTTGCAGGTATATCCATTGGATAGTTGAATCGAAGATTGATGTTTCAACACAAATGACAATCACACACAACAAGAGAAAGATACATTCTCGGTCCAAACATTATTGAATAACAATTATAAATAATTTTACAATATATTTATTGTTATAAGATCATAATTACTTAATATGTTATGGTGTGTAATTACAATAATCTTTGACTACTAATTAATTTATCGTTATTTAACTATGCTGATTTCGACCATAATCAATTGAATTGTGTGATGTAAGAAAATTCAATTCTTTCTCGGATACCCAATGATACATGAAAACAACATTAATTGCACTCCATCAAAATCAACCTTCTTACAAAAGAAGCAAAACCGATGAACATATATTTTATACCATTGCGTCATTGCGAGGAATTTCAACATTTCAGATTACGTTCTTTTCATTATTTTAATTATTTAAGTATAGTGTACTCAAGAGAGGAAAACGAGAGATAAAAATTAAAAAGGAACAAAATCAAAATCAAGTTTAAAGTATATAAAATTAAAGACTAGACTATAAATTTATTTCTTAAAATTGGAATAGTATGAAAGTACGTAGATATATAATTATAAGTTGTCCATAAAAAAATTGGTTATAAAAAACCATACAAAATATATAAAAGTTAGTGTGATGATAAAATATTTTTATCAAGAAAATTCTTAAAATAAGATACTTACATATTTTATTTTATTTTTTATTTTTTTTACTACTGTGTTTCTTGATTTATATCTGTCATCTTTCATAGCATTACTACTCGCACTTTTTAATTAATCATCTTTCTTAAACCACTAGTTTCTCCCATTATAACTTAGCATTTTATTTTATTTTATTTTAGAATATTGGAATATATATTAACGCACATCCGAATATATGATAATTAGCCTAATTTTGTCATAATAATTAGACGTGAAATCTTAAATTATAAAAAACAGGACATAGTCTTACTAACACATGAATCAATATAAAAATTACAAAGCATAATTTTGTTTTACTCTTAAATTTTCGATCGTATATTATTGAATTGTCATATAACCTTAAAAATGAGCTGTTTTAAATAATATTTGTGAAAACAATTTTTGTGGCAGTGAATGTGTAACATTTTTTTTTCAAAGTCTTAAAAAATTTAGAAAAGTTTTGAATAGATAATTTAAATCTCCATTATTCTTGTGTATTTGGGTTTGTATAATATGAAAGAATAGTAAGAAATTAAAAGAAGAATGAATTATTAAGAGACAATGATATTGTAGAGAAATTAAAAACCGTTTGAAGTTAGTTGGGAGTGACTGGTGGATAAAGGAGTAGAAAGTAGAAAAAGAGAAAGTGGTGATGTGAGATTTCAGATCTTAGTATTAGTATCAGTATCAGTATTAGTATCCGTATCATTAATTCGTAATTCGTAACAGTACCATACCCTGCGACGGCATGTGACAGCTACTGGAGCCACGTGCGAGAGAGAGAGGGTAAAAAAGTGAAATAGAAGAAGAAGAAGAAGAGAGAAAAAGCAAAAGCTAAAAGCAACAACAAACAACAGTAACAGTAGTACTTTCTTAGATAACGGCGTCAGAGGGACGGCGGAGACCCAAACAAGAAAAACGATCAGTTACTTAACGCCGTGTAAAGGTTGGCGTTTCTCGTTTACTGTCTATAAAAAACCGTTATGTTGGAACCTGTCCTTCTGAGTCCACTCCACCCAATTCTCTCTCTTTTTCTCTTCAACATTCTCATTCCTTCCACCCAGAACAAGGAGAATTCAACTTTCAGGCAATGGCGCTGCTTTCTTCTTCTTCTGCCACGTGGCTCCTCTTCTTCTTCCTTCTCGCGTTCTTCGTCCAACTACAAGCCATGCCCACCACCACACCGCAGATCTCTCACCTCAGGTCTCAACACAAACACTCTGTTTCACTCTTGGAACAATCTTTTCTCTGTCTTCTGTCATGGGTTGGTTTAGCTTATAGCTACATTGTGTGGATTTCCAAACCAAAACCCTGCTCCTTACTTTTTTGTGGGATCTCACCATTGGAGTGGGATTTTCCATTGATATTAGCTTTTAGAGAGAGAAAAAGAAAGAAGCTAAGCACATTGTGACTTGTTTGGTTTTTGAAAAGGAAAATCTCAATTCCACGTCTCAAATTGATCACTCGTTTTCGTTTTCGTTTATTGGTGTTGCTTTTCCTTTTCATATTCCCAGTGAAACAGAGAGAAAACGAAGATCTTGCTCTGAGACATTTTTTCCTTTTCATTTTTTGTTTTGGCTGTAGGAATGTTGAAGTGGAAAAACACAGGTTGCCGAGCTTGCAGAACTCGTCAATGGTTGAGAGGTTAGTGTACTTTCTTTCCACCGTTGGAAGAAGCTAAAACTCTGAACCTTCTTCCTTGAACCGCCGGTTAATCTGAACCGTGTGTTCCGAGTTCTAACTCTAAGTCTCGGCCATTGGATCGAGCAAACGATCACAGCCGTTGAACACTCGTTGATGCTTCGATCTGGATCGTTTATTCGGTTATGTTCGTTCTTCTCTGTGTTTGTTTGTTTTGAGTGTTCTGCAAAAGCAAAATAACTCCTCACACCACACCATTAAAGAGTTAGTTAACCGTCAACAAACTTTTTTCCTCTTCCAAAGCTACCCTCTCAATGTGTTCAGTATTTTTTTATCTTAAGGATATTTTTGTCATTATTTAGAGGATAAGGTTAAGAATTTTTTTTTATCTTAACCACTTTTATCAAGTTGTTGTTTTTTCACTTTAACTTTTTACGGAGCAAATGTATTTACCGAACTCACTAAAATCTCTCACCGACAAGTGTCACTGTTGAGTTTTTATTTCCTTTTTTTCTTTAATTTAACATTGTTCTGTCAATTTTGTTTTTCTAAAATAGGTGTTTATTTGTTCGGAAGGAAAACAATTTGTTTCTCCTTTTGTATTTATTAAATATTTGATTTATTATAGTACAGAAAGGACATTAGTTAACAGGTCACGGTTGCCGACTGCAATAAAGTGTATATATATATATTAATTTTCCTTACAATTTCACCAAAAGGTGTAGTTTATCTATGGCTACTATCTTTACATTTAGTGCATAAGTCAAACTTTGGTTATTACAAGAAAAATTGATTATATATTGATTATATGAAGTTTAGTGTTTTCATAAGAGCACTGTAACTAAGCCTACTTAGTGAAATAATATAATAATTGAATTAGTAGTTTGTTTGTTTATTTATTGGTTAAGATTGTGACTGTGCTTAACTTTTTGTCTCAGGGCAAAAGAGGCTGAGAAATTAAATGAAGAAGCTGCAGTGGCTAACCCAGAGGAAGTGGTTTCAATGGTTGAGATGTGGGTCTTTATTTCTCTCTCTTCATTTTCACTATACAGACAAACCTCGTTACAATGTCCTTCATAGCTAAGCACATAAGTTAAAGCAAAAGATAAAATTACATGAACCTATAATGATCTATAATGTTTTATTATGTTTTTATTAATTTATTCATTCACGTGGAGTAGGGACTATTGAGTGTAATGAGGGTAGGGTAGTGGCGTGGCGTGGCGTGGCATTTTGGTGGCACTCATAACTCTCTCTTGAGAATTGAGACCTAACTATTTACCCAACTCACCCATTTTTTCTATCACTTTACTTTCCTGATTTTGCCACAGTTGAAACAATTTGAAACTTTGAAGACTTACCCTTTTCCTCTTTTTGACCCTTTTGTGGCATGTCAAGTTGGAACCTTACCTTGTCACTAACCAGCGACGTTTTCGGTCATGGTCTCTCTCCTTTTCATGGTTCAGTCACATGCACTTTCTCATGATATGCCCTTCTTCATGCTCATGGTGCTTTTGCATGCCATTATAAATCTAACCCCTTTGCCTATAAGCAAATTAATGAATGTTTCCTCATAAATGTGGTGTACTTCCGGGTACAACTCTTTCTCTCCATTAAAAACAGTTACTTCTAGCAGTTCTGATCAAATTTTTCGGTGCTTTGATATGTGGATTGAGTTTTTTTGTATAAAATTTTACAATGTTTTGGTTGGTGATTCCTTGTAACGTGGCCACAGTTGCACATTTGGGTCAAGATCCATGTGGTGACAGAATAGCATATTTACCATATCTTCTATTCCAGAAAAAGCCAAGAGTTTTTAGCCGTTACAATTAGGAAAATTCCTTTTGTCTTCACTCGTCACATGGATAAATTATTTTGACATCGTTTGTTTCCTCCACTAAGCTCAAGAAGATTTACGAAAAGTTTTTTCTTGGGTAGTGTCCAGTGGCTTTATTTTATTCCTGTTAGCTGACTCTACCTATTTAGATTAGGTCTATAATTATTGTGATACATAAAGCCAGAACATTTTGTCTGCATTTACATGCATGCCACACAGGAATTTAACGCAAGCATATGCAAAGTGTGCTAAATTTTTATCCCATCTTGGCATGGTTTCAAACTGTTAATGTTTGAAGCAAACAAAATTGGAAATTACATGAGGACTGATCGCTTAGTGTAGATTGGAAGAGCTTGTACAACACCAAATAAAGATTGTTGATTAATGACATTATGAAAGCAATGTTGTTCAATTTGTAACACCTTATGTGTTCAACTTGTATCACATCCTGGCATGTTATTAAACTATTTATTTGTTAAGCAATAAGAATTGGGTAATAATGTTTGATTGCTCGACACTGATGGCACTAAGAAAACAATGTTGTTGATATCACAGGAGCATCCACAATAGTACACAGAGAAGGAATCTGGGGTTTTTCTCCTGTGGAACTGGTAACCCCATTGATGATTGCTGGCGTTGTGACCCCAACTGGCAACGCAACAGGAAGCGTCTTGCAGATTGTGGCATTGGTTTTGGCAGAAATGCCATTGGTGGTCGTGATGGCAAGTACTATGTTGTGACTGATCCCAGGGATGATGACCCTGTGAACCCCAAACCTGGCACTCTTCGCCATGCTGTGATCCAGGACAGGCCCTTGTGGATTGTGTTCAAGAGGGACATGGTTATTCAGTTGAAGCAAGAACTAATCATGAACAGCTTCAAGACCATTGATGGAAGGGGAGCCAATGTGCACATTGCTAATGGGGCATGTATCACAATCCAGTTTATTACCAACGTCATCATCCATGGCCTGCATATTCATGATTGCGTACCTACGGGAAATGCCATGGTGAGGAGCTCCCCCACCCACTTTGGTTGGAGGACAATGGCTGATGGAGATGCCATCTCCATATTTAGCTCAAGCCACATTTGGGTTGACCACAACTCCTTGTCCCACTGTGCTGATGGCCTTGTGGATGCTGTCTTGGGCTCAACAGCCATAACTATTTCAAACAACCACTTCACCCACCACAACGAGGTACTTTCAGTCTAGTTTCCTGTGTCAAAGTGCACTTTTTCCCTTGTTGAATCATGGATCAAATTTGTTATCTTATTACTTTGCAAATTCAGGTGATTCTGCTGGGCCACAGTGACTCTTACACAAGAGACAAGCTCATGCAAGTGACCATCGCATACAACCATTTCGGAGAGGGACTAATCCAGAGAATGCCACGGTAATATTTAATGTCACTTTTTGCATTGAAACCTCTTTTGCTCGTTATCCTTTTCCTTTTTCTCTTTGTGTGCTTTAAATGCAAATAAATGTAACCACAAGATAGGTTGGTCTGGATGGGCAGACTCGCAGCGACCTTCTTTGGTGCATTAATTTTATTTTTAAGCTTTCTTCTTCAGTTTAAGGAAATCACAATTTTTTTGGAAGAATCAGTTTTGCGGGACCAGATGGTGTAGCCATTAATCAACAACTGGATAGGGCTATTTTGTCCCCTCCTACAATGAAGTATTTCAAATCAGAGGTGGAATATTATATTATCTAATCTAACAAAAACACTGATTATGAATAATGCAGGTGTAGACATGGATATTTTCACGTGGTGAACAATGACTACACTCACTGGGAAATGTATGCTATTGGTGGAAGTGCTAACCCCACCATTAACAGCCAGGGCAACCGATACAATGCTCCTGTTAACCCTTTTGCCAAGGAGGTACAATAGTACAATCAATCCATGTGATGCTGTAAATTGATGACGTTTTAGTTAAGCCGATTTCACTAACTGATTGAGAAAAAAATCTCGGTGTAACAGGTGACTAAGAGGGTGGAAACAGCACAAACTCAGTGGAAGGGTTGGAATTGGAGGTCTGAGGGAGATTTGTTGCTGAATGGTGCCTATTTCACCCCATCAGGAGCTGGAGCCTCAGCCAGCTATGCTAGGGCCTCAAGCTTAGGAGCCAAATCATCTTCCATGGTTGGTTCCATGACTTCCAATGCTGGTGCACTCGGTTGCAAAAGAGGCCGTCAGTGCTAGCATACACCAACCACCAGCCATGTGAATGAAAGAGCAATTATTTTTCTTTTGTGTTTGATTCTAAGTTTTTACCATATTATAGTAGAACATCATCATATATCCATTGCTTTCCTCACACCTCCGTCATCCTGCATTCTTGACAAGTGTACATTAATTACACATGTCAGTATGGTCTCTGTTACCCATCGCCACATTGTGTGTTTTGCTGTTGGTCAACCTTAGCTGCTCGACTTGCTCCAGCTGAAACAAACAATGCAATTGTAGGAGCAGGTGCAGAAGCGCCATCCATTGTTTTCCTTTTCAATTTTTGCCTTTCCATTGCTCCTTCCCAGCTCATATCATCTCATCAACCTTACCCACCAATTATATGCATATTTTTCCAAATGTCAAATCATGTCTCCTTACATACTGTTCAGTCTTTTTCAGTTTTTCTTATAGGATTTGAATGAGCCCCAAATATATATATATATGATTTTTCTTTTCTGTTATTTTTTTACTATTTGTTTTGCTGAGTTAATTATACAAGCAAAAGCATGACTGTCAAAGTTGAGTTATATGGAAACACTTTATCAATGGCGATTATGGAATTGTAATAGCTGTGGTGTTGCTTTTTAACTTTCTCAACTTTTTAGCCTTTTTTTCCCTTGTCAATGGAAGTAATCTTTGCTTTTGTTGTGCAATTATGGCTGTAAATCATTAAACATATCTGGCAATGTTGGTTTCTCTACCAACATGTGCGATTCGCTCATGTGCACCCCATGATCCTCCTCTCCGTCATTATCTTTCTAATTAACATGATGATCCCCTTTACCTGTGTTGTCCCCCCCTTAATTCTAACTACCAATTACTTAAGATATTTCCCTGCTGCCTTTCACATTATCATGCCTCAAATACTCAACAAGACATGCCATCATTTTAAAGGAATGCTTCTTCAACAATTGAACTCTTTAAAGGCCTTCAAGAAAGTAATGTTAATTGGAAAGCTAAACCACAAAACAAAAACGATCATCTTCTATTAGACATTTCAATAATCTCATTAGTCTGTTAACAGAACATATTTAACTGTTAATGTGACAACTACATGTCAATAGTCACATTTATTTAGCCTTAAAAATGATTAATACTACTTCGATTTATTGGAATATCAAAGAATAATATAAAGGGTGGAGAATTCTAGCTCACAAAAAGTCAGTGAGCATGGTGAATTTAAGTTGTGGGATTAAGAAATAGAAGGTGATTAGTGAGAATAAGATAAAGTTTGACTAGAATGAAAGAGGTGTGTAATTTGTGAAAGGGCAGAGCAGATGAATGAAGTATTGTTGAAATGTCTGTGTCTGTGACAAGTGGTTGGAGGCAGCTAGTAAATGCCTGCGGAGAGAGCAATGGACAGTGATAAACAGAGACAGGGATGAGTGATGAGTGATGATGAGTGGTGAATGCACATGGTTAGATTTATAATAAAGACTATACCTCCCCTGCATGTGAGATAGGTCCCATAGGGCATGTGCCTTGTTCTTCGCCAAAATTGCCTTACAGATCATATGGGTTTTCGGATACCAAACTTCTCCATTCACTTTCCAATGCACTTTTCCTTTCCAAATTCCTCCCTTCTACTCTTTACACATTCACACTTTTTTTTAATGTGGAATTCATATTTCAGTCAAAATTTAGTTTTTGTAATATAATACAGAATTGCCAATATAAGCACTCTAAATATAATTGTCTAGTTATACCAAAAGGTTTTCAATTAGATGACCCCAATTGAGTTTAATTTAGACTCTAAATCATTACCATTTTATGAATAATTTAGAACTCTGTTTAGAAGTCTGTTTATTACAGTACATCTAATAGGGATTAACTTATGATTTTTATTGTCTAAGGAACTAAGCTAATTCTTGTACAGAGTAACTGTTTACTGTTTTCTATGTTACACCACTAGTGAATGAAAATTGATCTTATATACAGTGTTATTGGTATATCTAGAATCTTTTCTGAAGACGTTACTTTAAAATAGTTGCTTCCATTAAACATTTAGGTCCATCGTTTTCTTTATCCTTCCAAGATTGCTACGAACTAATGTCTGGCCCTAAATTGGTGTCATGATATTGGCATTTGTGTTGAAGGATCACCTCTCCTTCAAAGGAAGGGCACCATGTCCCAATATTGTGTTTTTACTTTTCCATTCAAATGTTCATCATCAAACACTTTAATCAATGGGTGTGTAAAGTTATTTACCAATAATCTCAAATTCAAAATCTTAAATATTTGAATATTTAAGAGATAGTTATGTTTTTGTGGAAATACAGTGAGGAGCTTGCAAAGGGACTCAATCCAGAATATTTAAAAGTTTCATAGTAAAATTAAGAGCTATTTATGAATATCATTCTTCACCAACTTCACATTTCTTTTAATAAAATCATATCAAAAGTAATGTTATTCATTCTTATTAAGTGTGGTTATTATAAGATTGTTATTAGGAATTGCATTAACTCGTTTAGAAAAAGACGACAATAATAAACATATTTAAAATAATGACAAAATCAAGATTATTAAATTTTAGAGGTTAAATATATATTTTGTCCATATACTAATGTTACAATATTATAAAACAGTTATATTAAAAATTTGTTTATTATATAAAAAACAAAACATGTAATAACTCATTTCTATAATTTGTTTACTGTAAATATGAAAAAAAAACAAAAAGTAATTCTACATTATATACAGAAAACATATTTAACACAAAAAAATTATTTATGTATGATAACTACGTGTAAGTCTATGTAACTAGAGGTTGAATTTAATGATGCAAAATTCTTGAAATATGGGTGGAAAGATAGAAAAGAAAAGTTGTGTGTTGAGAATTGTAATGGTATGCATTAAGTAGAGAAAAAGTTAGGTCATAGTAACTCTTCATGTTGCAAAGTTCCAATCCAATGGTAATTTAGACTCCAAGGATCAAAAAAGAGAAGAATGAGATTGTAATGAATATAAATTTGTAGCACCGACAACGTTAATGGGTAGCCCTAGTCCTAGTCTTAGTCCTTGTCCTAGTCCTATTGGTCCCCACTGAGAAAAAGCTTGAATGAATACTACCCTTAAGAAGGGCATTCAAAGTTCAAAAGGTCAAACAAGTCACTCACACACACCCACGCAAGATATTCTCATAACCCTTTCATACTTACAAGCTATCCCTCACTATTTTTGTTGCTAAAACTTACTTACTTCTAGTTATTAAATGTTTTAAAATTTAAATTTTAAAATTGATATTTATAAATAAAAATAGGATTAAAAAACTAAAATTAGTTTCATTCCACATTTTATAATTATATTATTTATCGATTTTTCCCAAAATTTAATCTATGACAAACAAAATTAATTCATATTTTTAATTATGTTTTATTATTCTATGTTGAAAATTATTAAATTCAAATTTGACTTTAATAATTTGTTGTAACAAAATATGTGTTAGAAGATAACACATGGCTTAATAAAATTCCATTATGATTGAAGTATAACCCTAAAAATAAATTTCCCTTTTTGATGCTATATTTTGTTGTTTGAATACTTACTAGAAAAAGTAGAGGATCTATAGTTTTTGTTTTTTTTGTCTCATCTCTTCACTATTAATTGTATGGTAGACAAGTTTGAGTGAGAGTGAGGGGCTCAAGAAAATTTTACTTATGATAATTATCCCTTAAGAACCAACAAAGGACCCACCCTATGAGATTTTATTTTGCATTTCAAGAAACATTATTTTTTTACAAATGATAACTAATGATTATTGGTGTTGTTATTCCGAGAGGTGGTGAATTTGGATCTGTTAGGGTTAGTCCCTTTGTCCCAAAAGAATAATTGCAACTCTATTATGTCGGTTATCGAGCCAGGATTCCATTTCAGAAAATTTATTTTAATTTTAAAGATTGAAATATTTTTTAAAAAAACTTACTATAATAAGTAACTATTTTTAAGTTTGAACTTGAGCAAACTTAAGAGATTATTAGATATTTGTAAGTTTTTTTTTATCTTCGGAAGCTGTTATTAGCTTCAGCACTATCTTCCAGTAATTCTTTTAACACTGTTTATATGTTGATAAAGAATTAAGAAGATCTGTAAGAAACAAAAACTTTGGGAATTTGTGATGAACCTTAATAAACCTAACATCTTGAAAATACGAACACCGACAAAGGTTGTTGTGTCTTTCCCTGGTTTTGTAAGGTTGACAGTAAAACAGTATCTGTGTCTCACTTCCTGGTCCCTTTCTCTACACAGGACACTGCCCAAAACACTCACTCATGAGTCATTTTCTACATCATTCTCTCCACACTTTATATGGAAGGATTATCTATGAATTTTACTTATAATTAATTTTCATCAAAAAATTTAAATATTAATTTTTTATTGCATGCCCACATAACATATCATTTAAAAGTATGGATTTTTAAGAATAAAATGATATTTTCTTGTCCTAAAATTATTAAATTATGAATTTTATAAAAATCTTGTAATGGAAATAAATTGTTTGGAGAGTCTTAAAATATGATATAACAGAAGAAGATCCATAATAAATAAATTAAAATCTCAAGTAAGAATTATGGGAATGGAAGATGTCTTGTAAATTTTTTTCAAAGGTGTTTTTTCATCAATGAATTAAATCTGCAATATTATTTCAAGTGATCCAGTTGAATATTACTTACAACTTGGTTATGAAAGAAAATTGCTTTTCATTATACAAAGATACACCCTGTTTATATGATATAACTAAAAAATATCTAACCAATACTTCACCATTTCTATTTTTATTTCTTATACTTTTTTTTACATATAACCATTATATTTTATTCTCTTCCTGCAATTTTATTCGGACAAAAACATCTATAAACTTGCAAGATTAGCTTCTCTTTCTTTTTTGGATGGTTTCCTATTTTTTGTTTTTTATTTTTGTTCTTTCACGGGAGATGTAAAAAAAATCAAAATAGTTTCCATTTTGTTACTGTTAGAAACATTCATTTGAAGTCTATAACAATCTACCAAATTGACAGCACACACACCATAGCTTTCACACGTTATTGATCTCAAAAGCATATCCAGCTTCTGCAAAATGAGATTTCACCAATGCAAGAGATTTGGAGCGGTGGGAAATTTTATTCTTTTCTTCTTTGGGCATTTGTGCATACCTACAAAGAATACAAGGAATTAGCTTTAGCAACAAACTATGAAACATTTGAAAGGAACATGACATGGAAGAAGGGATTGAAATACGTTTGATCATATCCTTCAGGTTCAAAAATAGGATCCCATCCAAAATCATTGGGCCCTCTTGGAGGAACAATCTTCCCCTAACATTACCATGGACCACAACATTGAGTTAGTTACACTCACACATTAACCAATTTGAGATATGTAATTTGTACAACAATTTGTAGAATTTCTTTTGTCTCTCTTTCTTCCACATAATATGTCATAATAATAAAAGGAAATAAACATAAAAAAGTATGTATAAATTGTAGTATATAGGAGGGTGCATCAATTGTCTTATGAATTAAGTTAGGTAAACTAAATCATGATTGAATTATAGTGTTTGATTTATTATACTCTTTTAAGTATAAAAAGTTACATCCTAACTATAATAGTCTTTATTATAATGATAAGAGTTTCATCCGATAACTGGTATTAAAGTTAAGATCACGGGTTCTTTAACGGTTTGGTCTTGGATTACTTCTAAGTCAAATAGTCAAATAGTTCTAGAGTTGGTGTTGTGAGGGTTGTCAGGATCTGTACAAGGATTGGATCACCCTGAAGTGGTCTATATTTAATTTATTGTTTATTACTGAAAAAAAAAAGTTCAATTTCAATGAATCAATTGTTAAGAGAGAAATTATTAAACCAAGTCACAATCGAGAAGTTTGATATATTGTTGAGGGGTATATATATCACATATCAACCACTTTCTATCAAGTTAAAATTTATTGAAAACTAAAAATCATGAGTGAAACTCATTAAGAAGTGAGACTCATCCAGTCAATAATAATAAAGAATGTATTAGTAAAGGGGAAACCAGTGCTTTTATTCGTTGTAATGTTGATCAAACTTGGTTTTGGTCAATTATGTACTTTCAAAGTGATGAATTAGTATTCAGACTCAAGAAAATGTGATTTTTGTCAACTTTGTTGTAATGGCAAAAAAACTACCACTAAACGTTAAATTTAAGCACCAAAGGAATTCATTTGACATATTTTTAGAAGTTTGAAAGAATAATTCATCAATTTAGAAGTATATGGACTAAAATGAAGTTTAACAAAAAGTATCATTAAAAACATACCTTTTCCTAAAAAAGTGTTGGAAGAATGTGTTGCTAGCATTTTTCAATTTGGAAAAGTAGATTATGCTAGTAATTGAATCATTTAGTAACCAGATGGAAATAAGGAGATTCATATAATTTCAACCAATTGGCAAAGAAAATATATGCATTCGTAATTATGTAAAAAAGGGATTCAAAGAGATACCGGAGTTTTTCCAGAAAATGTGATAGGTTCACTATCTGGACCTGCTGCAAAGGAAAATACACATAAGGCAAAGGCTGATTTATCATCATATGCCATCAGCAAATTGTTGAGACCTGGAAAATAAATAAGAGGAATGAGTAAATCAATTTTTGTGGGATATCCTCATTCCTGAAAACATGAATTAAAAATTGAAAACTGATCCAAAATTATGCAGTTTGGGTACAACCTTCATGGCCAATCTTCTGCAGAAACCATTTGCTGCATGATATACATCAATGCAATTAGACAATAATCATTAGGAAGTACTGATAATGAATCTAAAAAATCTCACTTGCTAAATGCTGATGATTCAGAAATAGTGTACACACAAAAGCTTAAAAGAATTCAGATGAATATTTTTACATTTAATATTCAATGACAATAACCTACACGGTTGAGACTATTACATAAACATCAAACAGGAAATGCAAAAAAATAGGATGAGATTTTTCACTCATATACATTCAAAAATACAAACATTCTTTATTACTGAAAAAGGACTGTCACTCATTTATCACAACAGCAGCCAATATTTGGGGATAAGAGAGAGAAGACTGTTGGAGATCCCACATCGACTAGAGATTAGGACATTTCATTGGATATAAGTGGGTGCAAACCTCACCCCATGAGCCGGTTTTATGGGGTTGAGTTAGGCTTAAAATCCACTTCGTAATAAAGACAAATATTTCGACAACCAAAACAAAAAAGAATACAACACACTCAAATATTTATATGAACTAGATAAGCAACTAGCAATTTAGCTTGTGTATTGCACAAAATAAATATTTATTTTATATAACTACAATTTATAATCATAAATTATTTTAAATATGTAAATTATAATATAATTAAAATTTATAATCGATAAGTATTTATGAACATAAATTATATTTTAGATTTATGATTAAATAATTTACATTGTGACACAATTAGTGGGTTTTGTGTTAGTCCCAACTTGCTTGTACGACTCTTTTAATTGTTTTTTTGGTACTTGGGGTGCTGGAAAAGATTGGTTCTATTTGGGATGTCAACTATCAAATAACATGGTAATACTTTAGCACTTCCCTCTTTAGATACAAAAAAAATACATTATTCTTATTATTGTTGACTTCTTTAAAAAATATTGAAATTTTCAAAAAAGAGCTAAAGATATGGAAAATTATAAATTAAAAGACACGGGATTTTAAGAAAAATTCCCAGACATACTCAAGTTAAATAGTAATAGTTAAAATTGCTCTCGTTGAAGATAGTAATTCTAATTGACATGCACTGAGTGATAATAATTGTGGAAAATTCAAATATGTGCCAGACCATATATAAAAAGGATCATATAACAATGTAGAAACAACAAATTGTGATAAATCATATATTCGGAATATGATAATTAAAACAGTACATGACACTACACTGCAAAATCACTTCAAAGAAATCCTATCACTTGAGAAAATAAAGAAAAAGACAAAGAGAGCTTGAAAAGGTTTCCTTTATGTAGTCATATTTATATACAGCAGACATGAGATACAATGATGAGAAAGGAAAGAGTAAAAGACAAGTAATCCTGGGTACATATAGGTTCTACCCAAAACAGCTTTTGAACAAAGCTTACTTAGCCTACTCTGAACCCATTCTAACACTTTCATTGTTTGATGGTAAACAATATCACCTCTGGGTCGTTAATTGAAGCCTATCTTGATGCTTGCACTCTATAGGAGGTCATTGAAGATGAGTATGAAGTTTCAACCCTATTAGATAATCCAACAGTTGCTCAAATCAAAATCCACAAAGAGAGGAAGCAGAGAAAGTCAAAAGCAAGAACAACCCTGATTGCCGCAGTGTCATTCATTTTGTTAACCAGAATAATGACAATGAAAAAATCCAATGAGATTAGTGAGTTTTTGAAGCAAGAGTACAATGGAAATGAAAAGGATGCAAGAGCTGAACTTGATGAAAGAATTGGAGATGAAGAGAACGAAGCAATCAGAAACAGCTAAGGAATAATCCAACAAGCTTCTTGGCATAGTCAACTGCAGGGGATTTGTCAAGCATTACTGCCAGAATTGTTGAATGCACCACAGACACAAAAGGCAAGAAGTATTTGTACAGGGAGCTTTCTAAGTCAAAAACTATAAAGGTTACAAATACAACCAAAACAACAATGCATGTGCCTTTTCACCTTGTCCCTATTGCAAGAAAAATAGACCCATGCAACGAGTGTTCGAGGAGGCCAAATATGAAATTGCACAAGTGTGATCAATTGGGACATGTGGGAAAGATATACAAGTCTTAACATTAACAAGAAACTGTCAAGATGATAGGAACTTGGGTATTATGGGATGTCCAAATCTCACATCAAGTAGTATGGCATTTGGTTCTCCCCCTTAATAATTAGCTTGTGAGGGTGGATTCCCCAAGTACTTGGGTGCTTATCAATTGGTATTAAAGTCGGTTGTTGTGTCTCAAAAAGGGCTTCCTTTGAACGGGAGGATTTTGACCAACAAGATGGAGTGAAGCATCGTAAAGTGAAAGTCACTTAGATGTCCGTGCTATGATATGAACTTGGGTATTATAAGGATGTCCAAGTTCCACATCGAGTAGTATAGGATGCTCAATGGAGTATTTAAGTATTTGGTTCTCCTCCTTAATAGCTAGCTTTTGAGGGTTGGTCTCCAAGTGTGTGGGTACTTATGGGGTTGGGTTGGAAGACTCATCAAATGGAGCACTAAAAAAGTGGACGAAACTCTCACTCAATTCCCTCAAGACATTGACAACCAGCTCTAATACTAAATTGATAAGTACTCTAGCACTTGGGAAACCGACCCTCAAAAGCTAGTGGCACCCCATAATACCCAAGTTCCTTGTCGTGTTTTAGGATTAACTAGATTTGCAATATCATGTTTTACAACAAATAACTTTGACTTATACAACCAATAACTTCAGAAAAGGTTTATAGATAGTGATTGTACAACTAATAACTTCACAAAAGATTGTACAAATCACATGACTCATGATTTAGAGTTCTTCAAAGAGCTCAACAAATTTGTCATTTCCAAAGTAAGAATTGGAAATGGAACACATATTGCTATGAAAGGTATATAAACAACTACAATTAACAGTCATCCAGGTTTGATTTTAATTTCTGATGTCTTATATGTTCATGAGATTATTCAAAATCTATTGCTCAATTATTGGAGAAAGGTTATATCATTATTTGAACACAAAATTCGCGTGGTTAAAGGAGTGAGCATACCAGGATCTGGATTCTATAGAGGAAAAATTGCTTAAGATGGTTTTGCAGTATAAAATGATCACATATAGATGTGTTTGAAAAATGTGAGACTACAATATACACCAACATCCCTTTAATGAAGATTAGAGATAAACCCTAAAAGAAAGGTCGGAGAGTATTAAAGAGGACATAGAGCAAATCGCACTACATATACCTACAAATAAGGATCATGCACAATGGCAAACTAGAATCCCTAAGGCCAACCCCATTTACTGGGAATGAAATATACTCAGTACTTCACTTGAGAATAATGGGAAGTCCCAAATTACTGAACAGAACACAGATTTTGAGGATCTATGCCTCCCGAAGACAAAGGACCCAGTTTCCCCTGAAATCACAAGATAATTCTCTCTCACTCTCGCTCTCTCAACCTACCTTCTTATTTCAAACTGTCTAAGCACAAGAAAGATTGGCCCAGACCAATAATACAAAATGGCCTAATAGTACATATGTAAAAATCTATTCTCTAATATCTATCATCATCAGTTTCCTACTATAGTTTCAGCCTATTTTAAGAAACCATATGCTTCTTGTACTTTTCTACATCAGTTTTATGCTAAAAAGCTACAGTATAAACGAATAACAATATTATGAAGGCTTAAACAATTATGACAAAAAAAGGGGTAAAGTTCACCTGAGCACAATGGTTAAGGGTGAAAATGAACTTACATGTAAGGCCCTGAAAAAGTTTAAAACAGACAATCAAAATCAGTCAGCTTGTATAATAATGCCAGTTTTCCTTGCATGACAAAAAAACAAAACAATATCCACCTGGAAGACCCTTCAAGGCATTGAAGCAGAGGCAAGTGTCTTCAACCAACACAGGTCCGTTCACCTTGGCATACACCGTAAAGAAAAGTATAAAAACGATCAGAAACAGAAAAAACAGCCTAAAACCACATAAAGCCAAGCATATGTGAGAAAAAATTATAACAGGATACCTGAAGGGCAGCCATTCGAGCCTTCTCTTTAGAGATATCTTCAGGCTCTCCTTGCAACTCGGGCACTTGATATCAAAAGAATGAAAAAACAAACTCTAAGAAGAACCATCAAACAAGAAAAGCAACTGAACAAAAAACAATTGTCTATTTGATTCACTTCTCACGTTTCAGTTCTAAAAATTGTTTTTCTATAACAATTTCACATCACTGAGCAATCAATTTCTTGGTAAAAAAATGAATAAAGTTTTGAAAATTGTTTTCAAAATAAGTGTTTCGAAACCAAACAAGTAGAAAAGATGTTTTCTCATTTCTTTTTTTTTCTCCCACTTTCATCTTGCCCTGTGTCTCCTTTTCCGCAATCTGCTATACACCTTGCACCACCCTCCATTAGGGGGTCGAGCAACTTTCTTTAGTTGCATTTTTCAAACCTAAAAACAACCTTTGAAAACAGAAATCAAACACACCCTAAATGTCTGAACAAAACAGACAACATAGACAAGTAGAGGGAAAGAATAAAAGGGGAAGAGTGAGATTACAATCAAGTTTGAGGGATTGGAAAGGAATGGAATTCCCCAAGATGGCACGAACTTCTTCAAGCTTTTTGGCATTTCCAGTCACAAAAGTAACAGGACGTGACAGTAGCAATCCTCGTGCAGCAGCCATTTCCCAAATCTCAGTTTGATTTTTCTGGGAAGTAAATAAAACCACTAATCAGTGACAAATTCAGAGACCCATTACAGAAAAAGAAAAGAAAAAACGTGAAAAAACGTTTCTTTTTCAATTTTTCTCCATGGGCATCACAGAAATGAACTGGAACTTAATTCTATGAATGAATGCTCTTCTTACCTGAAGGAGCGCGCTTCTCCTCAGAATCAAACCATATTCATCTATATTTATAAACATTTTAATGCAAGTATGGCTAAGCGGGTCAGCCCGCCCAGCAGGCCCTCCCGCACTTGATCCACAGAATGCGGGTTGGGTTGGCCCGTCCCACAAATTAAGGGCTGGTTCACGGTCTCTGGATCAGCCTGCATTTAATTTTTTTATTATTTTCAAAAATTTAATGATTTCTTTTTATTTTATTTTTAAAAAAAAAAATTGTCATAAAAAACAAAGACATAAAGATTAATACAACTATAAACATTAATGGAATGTTACATAATTCAAGTATCAATCTTTCAATATTTTTCACTTACTCTCTGTCTAATATATCCATTATTATTTATTACAAATTACATGAAAAATATCATATCTCTATTTTTATCCCTAAAACTAGGCCAAAAAGGAGTCTTGAGGAAATTATAACTCCAATGATCCTTGTAATTTTCTATCCCAAATTGAAAAATGAAGAAAAACATAACATTTACTCTATTGCTGCCAAAGTCAATTTCTTTTTTGGCTTGCAGATCAACCTGTCCCGCCTGTTGCTGGCCTGTGCGGACTGCGAATTATGCAGGGCGGACTAATGCGGGTTAGCAGGTTCGCGCGGCCCGTCCCACATTTTTTACCAGCGAGTCGTTGTCATCCCTTTGTATTCTTAAATTTATTTTAAATAAATTAATATTAATCATAGTTATACATATATATTAACAAAAGAAAAAACAACACTATTGGGACTTTTTTTTGCAAGAGATGATATGAAGAATAAGAATAAGAAGAAAACAATAATTTTCGTTGCACAAGAAAATTATTAAATAATAATTAAATTTAGATATAAAAATAATTAATTATTATATTAATTAAATTAGATATTAATTTAAAATTAATATATTATTATTTTTAAAGTAGTTTCTATTATTAATAAAAAATTATAAAATGATTTTTAAATTTGTATTTAAATTAACTACCTAAGTTTTAGCTACTAATATTTTAAATATCAATTTAAAAATTATTTTATAAATTTTTATTAATAATATAAACTATTTTAGATATCAATAGAATTTTTTTTATTTTATAAACTGACATCTAATTTAATCAAATATTAACTAATTATTTTAATTTTCAAAAATAATTCTATTTAATAATTTTTTTAGTGTATATAGGTTATGACACTTAGATCCTTTGTGGTAGTTTTTTTTTAACACTTTTATGATATATTTGTTTGTTGACATGTATTTATATATAATATACATATACTTTCGTTTGAAATACACCTATTATACATCTTTTGTGTTTTTTTTCTATTTCTCTCCTTTTATCACATTATATATATAATTTAAATTTTATTTTCATAATAGTTGTTAAAACTGTATATAACTTAATAATTATATTTAATAAAAAAACTTCAAGAAATCATTAATAATGTTTGAGTGTTGTACTTAGTAAAAATTTATGTGTAATATATAAAATAAGTTGAAAACTAATTATTGATGTCAAATAATACTTTTATTTTAATATTTGCAAATCTGAGGTTTGTTTTTTATGCCTCGAGGGATGCACTTTGTTCCAATCTTCTATAATACTTGATGGATTAATTATTTTACCGTATAACTTATATTAGTCAAATCATTTTATACTTTAAATAAAAAGTTATTTTATTATTTATGAATGTTTTTGACAAAATAACAAATATTGATGTGTTTTATCTATTATATTGAAACATAGTATAAAAATAATAAATTAAATTTTTATACCTACTCCAAATTAAACATTCATTAGATTAAAAAATAACAACGTAAACAAAGTTTATGAATAACTTTGAAAGTTAAAAGTTACCCTTATTTTTTTTTCTATTTTTAATAATGACAACAAAAATAAATTTTAGTCAAATATTCAAGACAAAATTTAACATAATGGTTAAACAAATATCATAATATTAGTCAAATAATGGATATTTTTTTAGTACGAATAAAGAACAAATTTTATTTGTTTAATAAAAGAAATTAAAATTTTAGAGTGAATTATAATTTTTAAGTAATGTAATTTTAAGTTTATTACTAGTTAAAATAAGAGTATATTTAATATATATATATATATATATATATATATATATATATATATATTTTTTTTTTATAAAATATTTATATATTATTTGTTTATATATTATAAAAAATATATTTTTTTTGTTCGACAAC
>Ga0123342_1000580_pt1 | contig 58303 bp, 28 predicted proteins | sample Turbeawhitnodule_FD_89960 | JGI IMG/M metagenome (GOLD analysis project Ga0123342, IMG submission 89960) | Root nodule microbial communities of legume samples collected from Mexico - Turtle bean Mexico white nodule | ecosystem: Host-associated > Plants > Roots > Nodule | place: Mexico: Nepantla... | reverse complement strand
AATATATCTATCTCATTATAAACACTCTTCTCTTTTTTTTTTTTTTTATATATATATATATATATATATATATATATATATATATATATATATATATATATATATATATATATATACCTTTTTTTAACGTAACATGTACCATTGAAAGTGCGAAGTCGAAGTGGATAGATACAGAAAAGGTTCAGCGGTGGGTGGCTAAGCTAATTGATGCACATCAAAAGAACGTCCCACCAATCAGAAATAAAATTTTAAATTAATTTTCAATATATAAGGTGAATATTTTTATTTTAATGCATTAAAATAATTCACTAATTCTTCTTTTTATTAGAAGTTATATATTTATCATTATCTAGATATTGGTTAAATTATTATTTGAAACTTAAATAAATTATTATTTTATTATATACTTCAAGAAAATCATGAAATAGAAACTAATTTTTAGAGACTAAAATATTTAGTTGTAGTAATAAATAAATTAGAGACTATTTTAGAAACTAAATAAAAAATTAGTTTCTAAATTAATTTTTATTATTATTAAATGAATATTTAATTAACAACTAAGGTTTTAACTACCAATTATTTAGTTTTTAAATTTAATATTAATTAAATACAAATGTAGAAACTATTTAACATTAATAGAAATTAATTTAGAAATAAAAAAAAGTAATTTTTAAAATAGTCTCAAATACAATTTCTATTGCAACTAATTATTTTGATTTATAAAATTTGGTTTCTATTTTCATAATTTTCTTGTAGTGATAATATAATATTTTGTTTCAAAAAGTAATAAAAACACAATTGTTTTACTACTTAAAATATAAAAATAATCTTTATTGGAATATTAAATAAATGTAAGTGGTGTGAAGGTGTCATTATTTAAAGTAAAATAATATATTTCTCGTATAATAGGGTAGGGAATTAACTAAAAAATTTAACCATGTCCGATTAAACTGCATAATTTACCCAATTTTGAGAACTAATTTAGATTTTTTTTAGAAATCTTTATTTTAGTTATTACTTTTATTAGTTTAAGGTTCGATTGTAGAAATCAAATAATATATACACAAAATAGCAAGATTCAAAACAAGCCAAAATGACATGTTGGAAATTACAAAAACTTGTAAAAAGGTAAACCAACTCTATTACCAACGAAGTCATCTTTAATGAAACAAGTTTTTTTTTGTTTCCTTCCTTACAAATATGGATAACCTAAAACTAATTTTATCAAAAAAGATAAGCAGTAGAGTGATCAACTTCTCATTCTCCAAGGTACAAAGTAGATATCCTTAAAAGCTTTTCTAACAACTTGTTTATCACATTATTCTATCACTTTATCTTTGGCTATTTCCACAACATTTGTAGCAACATAAAGTTGATGTTGGAAGCCAAATTTTACACCCAGATTCACAGCAAAATAACTAGACTGGGAGATCCCTGGAGCCTCATCTGTATTACATTTAATCACCATGCATGGTCAGTTAACTTGACACTGAAACCTGGTTTTGCATTTAATAGCTAAAGAGAAGCCTTAATAATTCTGAACTCCTGAATGTTAGGATTCATGCATCTTACACAACTAGTTAACTAGTTGTAATTGACTTAACTACTGAAAATATAATATTGAGAGGAATATAATATTGTAGGGTTTGTTGTCAAATCTGATTTTGTTTCTAACCTTCCAGGTTTTAGCAATGGCACTTAGACCGGTGATGCAAACCACACTTTTGGTTTGTTCTCCCTTAGGTTTACTACAGAGATTTATAATGTCCTGCACAAATTGAAAATTGAGGCATAACTGAATAGTACTTGTAAGCCAATTCTACAGTGGACAATACACACTACAAAAATAATGATGGTAGAGTTTTCAAAAGAACGACATAAAGAATAAAAGAAAGACGTTACATGGGGCTAGTGTGATCTTAGCGTCTCAATAAAAATGAAAGTTAATCATTTGGTGGTTATGCACTAGAGATGACTTCCATGGGACACAAATTTACAAGGTAGTGTTTACTAAGTCTACATAAAAAAAAATATTTTTCAACTATAGCGTGAGTTTGGGAGTGGACTTTAGCTCTAACTCAACCTCATAAAACCGGCTATCAACTTGTGCGTAAGACTATATATTATGAGTGGTTCGATAGCCGCTCGATAGCGGGTGGCCTAATAAGCCCAACAAATAATTGTTAGGATAGACTCGAAATGACTCTATTACCATATTAAGAAGTGAATTTTAAGTCAAATTCAACCTCATAAAATTGACTTATAAGGTGAGGTTTGCACCCACTTATATATTATGAAATGTCATAATCTCTAGTCGATTTGAGATCTCCAACCATAATTAAACTTAGCGCCGTTGTTGGGGACACTACGTGAGAAAGCAAATGTGAGTAAATTGTTGTCATTGTAGACACTACCTAGAAAATAAATATGAGTAAAATGCACTTAAGGAGAGTGAAATGGCCACCAAGACAAAAACAAAAAATAACTTAGCGTGGGCTAAGGTGACAATAAACGTCCACGTCACCTTAGTGTCGCCTAGACCAACACTAAATGTAATAAAATATTAACTTACATCCACTTTGTGTCCCCATTCTCGACACAGTATAATTTTGCAACTTTTTTTTTTTATTGTATCTACTGTGTCCTCATTCTAGATGTTAACTTACTATTATTATTTTATAATTTTTAACTTACATCCATTTTATGCACTTTGTGTTCTCATTCTAAACTAAATATTATTTATTCACTTAATTTTTTTCATTACATCTACTTTGTGTCCTCATGTTAACTTATTATTATTATTATTATTTTAATACTTTTTAGTGTGATTTATAGGTCTCTATTATGGACATAATATTTAACATTTATTCTTGTGTCCAACTTGAGTAGACTTCACCCAAGCTAGTGGCTTCTTTTTATTGCCCCCACCTTTTGGTAGCAGCTAAAATGAATTTTTCTTGTAGTGACAATGATATTGAAAGAAAATGTGTTTTAAGACAATGAAACAAGTCTAACTTTAAGAATCTTTTCTAGTACATTTAATATGTGATTTTCTTGTAGTGAAAGAATTTAATTGATTATTTAAGTAGATAATCAATTAAGTGTGTAAGTATATATTTTTAAAATAATTTGAAGATAATCAATTATGTGACTAATGGTAATAGATTATTTTGTGTATGAAACCTTTTTAAAATGTAATCAAACTTATATAGTATGACTCGTACTCATTCAACACATGAAAGTTGTAAGCCAACTCTTCAATCATTATGATTCTTGATTTTATTTTTTTTATCAATATATTTGTACGTGAGTCTAATGCATATTATCATTAGAGGGTAAATGACTTAATTGAATCATGACATTTAAGTTTTTACATTCTTAAATAGAAAGAGTTATATTACAATAAATTCACGATCTATTCATGAAATGTTGTGAAATGTTGGTGTTCCATCTTCTATTATTCTCCATTAGTTTAAGATATGATTTTATAAGGTTAAAATTAGAGGAGGGTAAAATCTTTGAGAGTAACTTTCAATAAGTATTACAAATGTACAAGCATATTAAACAAATCTAACATATTGTGTTACAGTGTGTTTGGATCTATAAACGAAAATTAGAAGAACTAATAAGAGAAACGAAGTTGGAAAATTGAGACCTACAATGATTACAAAAACATAGGAGTAATATTTACATGGAAATGAAGACCTAATTAATTATATTTTTATATAGATGTTATATATTAATTAAGACATATTATGTTTTAAATATAATTGATTTATGTTGTTAATTTTATTAATATTTACATTTTTTATTATAATAAATAAATAATATAATATAATTAAATAAAATAAGAAATAAAAGTAAATTATTAATAATAAATATATATATATATAACTTTCTTCTTATTTTCACTCACTTTTTCTCAATGAAAATAACCTTAATTTTCACTTTTTTTTTTCTTCTTCCTTTCTTTATTTACAATCTATTGTTGATAAAATCAAAACAAAACGTTTAATGGAAGATTAGCCTTCTAAGTATGGGTAGAGTCACTCTTATCGAATCTATTATTCTTAGCATGCTCATTTATAACCATAGAAAAATATAACGTGGCCTTCTTTTGATTTTGTTTGAATATAAATTAGTTTATATTAGAACTTCAATTTGTTTAAGTTAATGATTTGACCCAAAATTTTGATCATATTCTTGAACAAAAAGACATTAAACCAACATTTTTTCCAATGACCTTACAAAAGATCATAATGTCTTCAACACACAAAATATGGGAATAAGTTGAAGCCTTGCATCATTGACCAACACAAGCATATATTTGTGCCCATAATGAATAAGACTAACCTTTTAGTCTAGCCAAGAAGGTTGTCTCCCAACTAAAGCATCTAGTTTAGCCAAAAACAATGGTCTGCCTATTTTTATCGATCATATGTGTCATTTTTATGTTTTACTTGCTCTCCCTACCCTTTTGTATCTGGGTTTGTTTTAAGTATTTTTCAATATTAAATGTTAATTTTCCTATTAAGGAAAATTTTCGTAATTTTAGCTATTATAATAATATGAGGAGAAAATAATGGGATTGTTATCTTGAATATTTATTATTATTTAAGATTGTTTTCATATCGACTTTATTCCTATTTGCAAGAGTCCAAAACTACTCCAATATTTTCTATTATATTTTTAAAATTTTTATTAAAAAATATAAGTAATTATGAATATTATATATTAGAAAAATTTAATTAATTCAAACTTACACACACAAAAATCATAATTCATTATTCAAATATTTTTTAATAACAAGGATAAATTTGTAAACTTACAATAAATCATCCTCACAAATTCACTTTATCATCCCTCAATCCAATCAACCTCACATATTTTCACACAACCTCTTTAATCCTCACAAATCCACTTCCTCCCCTCCCCACAAATCTCCTCTTCAATCCAAACAACATACAAGTCCCCTAGCCTCAAGGCGAGGTCTTAGACACTAACTAATCAAAATTTTATTAGTAGTAATGGACCGAGCTTGAGCTTGACACTATGTCAAGTTAAGACTTAGACATGGTTTTGCTTTATTTATGCAAATTTCAAATACCTTAACATTGTTTTGTCAAATACCGACTAGTTTGTATCTAATATACTATTCTCTCGCATACCGAGTGATTTTTATTCATGTAGATTTCAAAATACCTTGACATTGTCCGTTAGATACACACTAGTTTGTATCTAATATGATTTATCAAATATTAAACCGCATACACATTTATGTATATTCTTCTTCGAATCAAGACGACATATGACTAACCTTTAAATGTAGAACCAAACACACATTTCTTCATTACTCAATAATATATCAATTAAAATGAAACTTAATGTATGAATCATCAAGATGTTACATGACTTTTCAGTCTTGGCTCGACACCATATAAAGTTAAGACTTAGACATTAATTTTATTTCTCTGATAGTGGACCGAGCTTGAACTTGGCACCATGTCAAGTTAAGACTTAGACGTTTCTTTGATAGTGGACCAAGTTTGGACTTGACACTATGTCAAGTTATCACTTAAACATGATTTTTATTTTTTTGATAGTAGACTGAACTTGGACTCCACATCATGCCAAATTAAAACTTAATTAGACATGATTTTTATTTTTCTAATAGTTGATCGAGCTTGAACTCAACATCATGTCAAATTAAGACTTAGATATGGTTTTTATTTATATGATAGTGAACCGAATTTGGACTCACGCCAAATTAATTAATTTTTAACGTTGCGAAGTAAAATTAGGTTTGATTGATTTTTCTCTCTTATCTTATCTAAACTTTTAATTCCTAACATAAATATATACAAAAGCATGTTAAATAGTTTTCTTTTTCCATAAATTAAAAGAATTTAAACATAAGTTACAAAAAAGAGTTTGAAACAAATATTACAAAATCACTGTATTGTATGTAAATCTTAATTGAAAAATGAATATAAAATAATAGTTAATGGACTGATAATGGTGATGAAATATTCACACATTAAATATGACATTTGTTCATCAATGTACTCATAGTAATTTATAACTAAAATAAATTATTTTAGAAGTTTTTTTTCATCTTTACCTTTGTCTCCTCTTCTTCTTTCTTCCTTCACATTATTGCAACCCCGCTTAAATCTCATTCTATTGATTGCTTAGTTTATTGGTGGGAAGTTTATAAAAATGGTTTAATTTATTTAATTTATAAAAATAGATAAATTTTAAAAACATAACTTTACTGAAATTATGTTTCCTAAAATGACTTTGATTCTTTTTCATTAAAGTTGTGCTTTTCATTACAGTTTTTTTTCTTCTGAAAGCGTTACTTCAGTTAAAAAATCAAATTATAATAAAAAATATAATTTTGACTCATTAAAAAAGTTATTTATTGAAATACAATTTTTTATTATGAAAATGTGCTTCAAGTTATTTATTTATATATATTTTTTAAAAATTTATCTATTTAAATAAATTATAAAAAAATATCACTCAAATTTCTTAAAAGTTTACTAAATTGGGACATAAATTCATATAAAATTATTAGAAAAAAAAATATAATTATACTACCTACCTGCGGTCGCTGTTGCAACTGTGCAAGGTCATGCATATAAATCTTTCAGAGCTATTATATTCTTTTAATTTCATTTCTCTTTATTTTAATTTTACAAAATTACTTTATAAATAAAAATAGTCTTTCATTTATGTACTATATCTTATTATAACTATATATTATTTTTTATTATAACTTTAAAACACTATGTCGCTATTATTATCCCTGTTTGGTAAGAAATATTTTATAAAATTAATTCTCATAAATTTAGATAATTGCGGGAAAAAAAACCCAATAGATGCACTAAAAAATTATCTGGGCTCAATCTAAAATAAATTAATAAAAAGAAGAGAGCAAATATTCATGCATATCTTGCCAGCTAACATCTTTTTGAGATTCTTTTAATTTGTGGCATTAATTATATATTCATAGTACATTATGAATCAAGAAATCAGCAAAGGGTTGAAAAAGATTCAAAACAACCATTACTAGAAAACAAGAACAAGCAATTAAGAGAAGCAACAAGTACAAGTACCAAGATAAAGCTGAGACAGAAAGATGCCATTAGTAAGGGACAAGTGCCTAAATTTAGTATAGTTATCTCTTTAACCTTATTTTTCAGTTATTCCATTACCACAGGAAAACTTTTAAGTTGGTTTATTTTGAGTTCTTTATTATTGAAATGGAAATCTTCTTTTGCTAAATTGTATCAAGTAGATACTATTTATATAATTAATGGAGTCTATTAGTTTTTAACCATTTTGCCTAAACGCAGAAAAATAGTGTGAATGAACTACTATAAAAAAAGTTGGATGAATCATTTACGACTCTATTTAGTGATTTTGTTTTTCATAGTTTAAGTGAAATCATGTAATAACTATGTTCATTCTTCATTGTACACCAATATGCTAAAGTAAAAAAAAAAAAAATTTCATTACAAAATTTCATTACTTTACACAATTTCAGTAAAAAAAAAAATATTAATGTTAAAGTCTTGAAATTTTAAGACATTTCTGATTCAAGAAAATCACTAAATAGAAATCAATTTTAGAAAAAAAATAATTAATCATTATATTAACTAAATTAAATATTATTTTAAAAATTAAAAAAAATATCAGTGTGTAAAGTAGTTTCTATTATTCATCAAATTTATAAATTAGTTTTTAATTTGATATCTAATTAGCAATTAAGATTTTAGTTACTAATTAATTTAGATTTTAAAGTTGGTAGCTAAAATCTCAGTATCTAATCAGATACCAATTTAGAAACTAGTTTATCAATTTTATTAACAATAGAAACTAATAATTTTTTAATCTTTAAAATCATATCTAATTTAGTTAATATAGTGACTAATTATTTTTTGTCTATAAATTTAGTGATTTCCTTGTAGTGTCTATTATTGGATAGTGATTCTCACCCTTTACTCAAGACACTCTTATTCCAAGAGGGTGGCGGTTCTCCCATCAAGAAAGTAATTATATTTTAATAACTAGATATAGATACTACATTACATCCAAATCATTATTTCCTTTTCCAATTTTCAATAATTTAGGAGATAATTTTTCATATTTATTCTCCTCCACCTAGTAAACTTAAATAAATTTAATTTCTATGATATATGTTGGAGATCCCACATCGACTAGAGATTAGAGCCTTTCATTGTATATAAGTGGGTGCAAACCTCAACCCCATGAGCCGGTTTTATGGGGTTGAGTTAGGCTTAAAGTCCACTTCATAATATGGTATCAGAGCCATTTCGAGCCTATCCTAGCGAGTGTTTGTGTTGGGCCTATCGTGTCACCCGCTATCGGGCCGCTATCGGATCACCCATAATATATAGTCCCACGCACGAGTTGGCAGTCTCGGCGTGAGGGGGGTGTGTTGGAGATCCCACATCGACCGGTTTTATGGGGTTGAGTTAGGCTTAAAGTCCACTTCGTAATAATATATCCCACCAAAATATTCACAATTTTCATTATCATCCAAATAAAGTATAGACAACATTTCCTTAATTAGTACCATTAACGGTAGAAACCATTATAAGATATCTTATATACTTATAAGTAGCATAAAATAAGATGAGAGAGAGATTTTATTTTGATACTTTTCAAGGTATTTTAAAAGATTAGCAGAATAATAATTAAATACATAATTAAATTGATTATTTTACAAATCTTTAATATATAATTTTTTTTGTGACATTACAACTTACGTATATTAAAAAATAATCAACTAATTTTGTTAATTATTTTTGTAACAAATCTTATGAATATTTATCATATCCGTAAATATGATGAGTATTAGTAAATTTTATTTTTGAAATATTATTGAATATAATGTGAGAAAAATTGTTCTCAAGCTAGTAGCTGAAATTTTTTAACATAGTCTAAAATCTTTTGATGAAATTTTAATATGTTTTTTTGTGAACAGTCTTCGGGTATGCAAAAACTCTCGTAATAAGGTATGTAGTTTTCAATACACCTTTATTATATAATATTCTTTTAGGTGTGTTGTCGTTAAATAAATTAGCAATGATAATGTTAATAATAAATTTGAAGCTAGAGTATAAAAAAAAATAGGGATAGGTAAAATTCATTAATGCCTAAGTGTTATTCAACAAAAGAAATATATGTTTTATACTCTAAGTAATATGTAAATATCCTAGATCTAAAGTCAAGGTGAGTGTTTGAAGAAAGACAATATCAATTTGCAGAGGAATTGAAGGAGTGTTAATATTATGATAGAATTGAATCTTGATACAGCATTGGAAGACCAAGTAATGTGTGTTGTGTCTTATTATTCTAAATGTCTTGAGTTATTAAAGAAAAAAAAAGTTGGACGAAGCGAAAAGAAAAAATAGTGGCAAAATAAGTTAAAAAATTGGTGGAATCAAACATAAGAAAAATTCAATAGTCGACGTAGTTTGAAAATGTGGGTATTTAATAAGAGAATGAGTACTTATTTTACATATTTGAATAAAGTATATTTTAAAGATTCATATCTTTTGCCATTAAGATGATTTTTATAGTAGAATTTGTCATCTTATGCTACTAGGTTACATCATTCGATTTGAAAATGTGAGAGTGATATTTCAAAGAATAATGAAAAAAAAAATCTAAAAGACATAATATGTGAAAGCTTATGTTTGTGAATTGCATAGTAAGATAGTTACATCATATTTAACAGGGAAAACAACAACACAATACCTAATGGTGTGTTTGGATTGGGGAGTGGATTTGTAGTGATTTGAGAAAAAAGTGTGAAGAAAGTGAGGTTGCATGGATTAAGATATGTTAAAGTAAATTTTGTAGGAACTAATTGAAGGAAATAAGAGAAGGCAAAAGGTTGTAAAAACTAATTGAAGGTAATTGCACAAGATTGCAAAACTGTTGAACTGATCTTATTCATTTTGATTTACTTCAATAATATATATATATATATATATATAATAAATTGACCATTAATGCTGTAATAATAAAGGTAAAATAGTTTCAAGATAATAAAATCAGAATTAATAATAATAAAATCAGAATTAATAACAACATCCTCCCTTAATTCTGATTTGGAACAACCTTCTTGCCTCACAGATCTCTTAACTTGATGAAAACATTGATCTTCAAATGGCTTAGTGAAAATATCTACAATCTGATTTTCTGATCTGCAATAATCCAATTAGATCATGTTCTTCCCAACTTGTCTTACAAGAAGTGATATCGAATATCAATGTGTTTACTTATTTGATGAAAAACCGGATTCTTTGCAAGATTAATTGCAGAGACATTGTCAACATAAATCTTAATTAGAACATCTAGATTAAAATCAATTTGAGTCATGGTATTATTTTTTTCAATCGCCATCAATTCCTTCATAGCCTTTTGCCATTTGGGGTCTTGAATGGCATCTGCAAGTCTCACGGGTTTGGAATCTGCAAGAAAAACAAAGTGAACTAAATCTCCATTGTCATCGACTTCATCATCAAGATTTACTTCGCAATTTTGAAGGTGTACAGGTTGTGGTTGTTGCCTTCTTGGTCGCTCCATCATAGTTGCAACTTCAGGTTGAATTATAGCTTTAGGTTGAATTACAACTTCAGGTTGAACTGCAGGTGCTTCAAGAGTGACTTCATCTTCCACATCATCATTCAAAACGTAAATATATCGTTTTTTCGAATCCATTTCAACTGTTGCATTCCATTGTCTTTCCTCATCTTCAGCAAATGTAACATCACGACTAATAATCACCTTCTTTGTCATTGGATTGTACAGTTTGTATCCCCCATGCTTATATACAATGAAAATGGTTTTCTCTGCCTTATCATCCAACTTCGATCTTACTGCCTTGGGGACATGAGCATAAGTAATTGACCCAAATACCTTTAAGTGTTGCACATTGGGTTTGAATCCGCTCCATGCCTCAATCGGAGTTGTGTTAGGAACACTCTGAGTGGGTGATCCGTTTATCAAATATACCGCACATGTTACGACATCAACTCAAAAATAATTTGGCATACCTTTCGCTTTAAGCATGCTCCTCGCCATGTCCATGATTGCTCTATTCTTTCTCTCGACAACTTCGATGTGTTGAGGTGTGTAGGGACATGTTATGTTATGCTGCAACCCAAATTCTTCTCAGTGCCTCTTGAAGTCATTAGACTTGTACTTACCTTCTCCATCACTACGCACCATCTTAATTTGTCTGTCACTCTGTCTTTCAATAAATGCTTTAAATATTTTAAAGCAGTGGAATACCTCATCCTTGATTTTCAATAGATAAATCCAGGTTTTCCTTGAGAAATCATCAATAAAGGTTAAAAAATACTTATTACCTCCAATTGATTATATGTTCATCGGGCCACAAACATCTGTATGAACCAGCTCCAAAGAAAATTTTGCACGCCAAGGCTCCTTAACAAATGGTATCTTATGATTCTTTCAAAAAATGCAAGCCTCACACCATTGATCAGGTGATGAATATGGGGTAAACCATTCACTAAATTTCGTTTGGACAGATTTTCCAAACTTTGAAAATTTAAGTGCCCAAAGCGTAAATGTCACAACCACGATTCATTATTCACTATTGCATTCAAGCACTTGAAATCACCCATATGAATATCTACTGGAAACATGCGGTTTTTTGATAAAAAGGTTTTAAGAATCAAACTACCTTTTTTTTATCAAAAATTGAGAATTTATTTTCAACTATGTGCATCACATAACCCTTCTTGACCAGCTATCCTATACTCAACTGATTACTTTTCATATCAGGTACATAGAAAACATCATAGATGTACCTGTGATCACCATTCTTCAATGTGATAAGAATTCACCCTTTTCCAGTCACCAGAATGAACCTGCCATCACCGAATTTCACTTTTGTGCGAAATGAGTCATCCAAACCCGCAAACAACTCCTTCTTACCACACATATGATTTGTGCAACCTGTATCCAAATACCAAGTCTGATTGTTTGGAGTTTCATTTGATGTGGCTGCCATTAGTACTGCATGATCTTCTTCATCTTGTTTGTGATTACTATCTTCTTGAGCACAATTGACAGCATGATTATCACCTTTTGATATGCACTCATTTGTATAATGGCCACGTTTATGGCAATTATAACACTCAACATTTGATTTATTATAAATGCCTTCTCATCTTCCGCGACCACGTTCCCCGCGCCAAAAGTTATTTGAACTTGGATTGTGATTGGAACCAGTGTTGTTTTGCTCAGCACCTCCATGATTCTGGCCACCATGATCTTTGTTGGAATAACTACCATGTTTATGATAAGAGCTACCAATTGAGGTTTGTGCTTGTAAAGCCTGTTCAATTGGTTTTTCAATCTTATTGTCATTCATTCGCTGCTCATGCGCTCGTAGGGAACCAGACAATAACCTTACTGTCATTTTTGAAATGTCACTGGCCTCTTCAATTGCGGCAACAACATGTTCAAATATGGAAGTTAAAGATGTCAAAATCTTCTCCACCTTTGTCTACTCTGAATGTGTTTCACCATTGGTCTTCATCTGATTTGTTAAGGCAAGAACTTTATTTATATAAACATCAACCGTCTCTGTGGTTTCCATTTGCAGCAGTTCATATTGGCGTCTTAGGGTTTGAAGACGCACCCTCTTGATCTTGTCATCACCTTTATAATTGGTTGACAAAATTGTTCAAACCTCATTGACAGTTGTTGCTTCTTCTATTCAAACGTCTCGTCATTCATTCCTTGATGGATGAGATACAAAGCCTTATTGTCTTTCTTCTTGTGATCACGATGCACTACTCATTGCACCTCAGTTGCATTAACAGCTAATGCAATCACTTCACTCTCAATTTACTTCAATAATATATATATATAATAAAATTACAATTACTGTAAGCTATAAAATAGTAATACTAACAGGTCTGTAAATTGACCATTAATGCTGCAATAATAACGCTAAAATAGTTTAAAAGGTAATAAAATCAGAATTAATAATAACAAATTTATGAAAAAAATTTATTGAAGTTTGTGAGTGATGTGATGGTTGTAAGGAAATTTTTATTTTTTTTAAATATATAAAAGGTAAGTTTACAAATTTACCCTTATTTTTAAAAATATTTAAAGAATAAAATATGAGATATTTTTGTATAAATTTGAATTAATTAAAAACTTTTATTTCAACTTCAAATTAATTTTAATATATAAGACATAATTTTATTTTTATTTTTTCATAATTTTTATATTTATATTACTAATTTATTTTCTTTTACTATTATTATAAATATATTGATATTATTATTATATAAATATATTTATTTTATTATTATATTATTATAATAATTAAGTATAATATTATTAAATTTATAACGTAGTCGATTAAGTTTAATATATAATTTATTATGTTACAAATTTTTATAAAATAATCGATTTTCATAATCCATTGATTATTTTATAAAATTTATAAAATACTACATATCAAAGAACTTAATTTACTTAATTTATTATGTTATAAAATTTGTAATTAATTATTTTATTTTTATTATAATATAAATATATATATATATATAATATTTTTTTTATTGTAATATATATAATAGTGTTATTTTATGTGTATAAAAGAATGAGGGTAATCTTGACTTTTTATGTGAACTCTAACTTTCTTGGCTTTTCTTTGCTCCATAGAGGGGCTCAATTTATTCTTCTCCCACAAATAATTGTCTTTCTTTCCTTGCATTTGAATGAATGCAAACACACTCATTTTTTCCTTTTCTATTCGCATGAAGAATGTTCATGCGAAAACAAACATACCCTTAAAGTACTAAAATAACAAGAGTAATTCTCCTAAACTTGGAAGAATCTACCAAGAGCAGCAATAACTGAAAATGACAACAATTATAAAACATACAATATTTTTAATCAAGGAAAATTTTCTCAACGTGAGAATTAAGAATACATAGGCCCAAATCAGTTCATCAAGCTCTCACTAAGATCAAATATAGGCCCAAAATAAGCTTCCTATTATGGTCAATTTGGAAAGGCGAGGGGTGTCGGTTGAAAATTCTTTGTGTTGTCTGTGTGGGAAGGAGGAAAAATCTTATCGCCAATCGATTGTAATTTTGCTTGGCGCGTTTGGTGTTTATGTTTTAAGTGGTTTGAAGTTTTGTTTGTGTTTCACATTGATCCTAAGTCAAACTTTGACCAATTCAGGTTGAGTCGGTCTTCTGATTCGGTTGATGTTGTGTGGAGTACAATTTGGGTTGGGGTGGTGAGTGAACTCTGGAATCACATGAATTTTATCATATTCAAAAGGGGAGTGGTGGACGCGTCTGAAATGTTTGCTTTGGTGCAAGTAAATGTTTGGTCTTGGATTTCGGTAAAAATTCTCTCTGCTTCGTTTTCCTACTCTAATTGGTGTTTGGAACCTTTGATGTGTATGCGGATGATTTCTTGAAGTTTTTTTCAGGATTTATTTTAACGGGTAGGGCTTTTGTTAGTTAGTTTGGTGGTATTTGTTAGATGTTGGTTTCTGTATAAGGGTTGAACCACCCCTGAAGTGATTCCCATTTATTTATTTATTTTTTATTGCTGATAAAAAAAGAAGAAGATCAAATATGAATACAAGGAGTTAGATAAAATGCTTACAACTAGTCAATACATCAAAACAATAATGTTTTTAAAATTTGAAGAACAAAAGAATAGAAACCTATAATAAAGCAATAATGTGAAATTTCTCTAACCAAAGACTTCCAATCGATGATCCCAACATTTAAAAGAAAGAAAGAACATTATATTTTAATTCTTATGTCAAAATTTAGCTTTATTCATGATGAATAATTTTGGAATCATAATATTATTAAAATTGTTTGAAACTAGTTTTCCCTATCTCTCTAAAATATAATAGTAGTAAATATTTTATTATGTATTGTATAAGATAAAAAATATTATTTTTCTTAACTTAATCACCCCGAAATATCGTTTTATTTTATTTTACTAAATATTTGAAGGTAATTAATACAACATAGTTTTATCAATTGGGGTGGGTAATGGAATTAGAACTTGAATTTATAACTTGCATCTTATTTTCGTCTCAACACTCTCCACTCTTATAATATATACTTCACTAAGCCAAATATCAAATGGTTAGTCACAGTCAATTCAAACCAAAATTTGTAGGATATGGTGATAAAATAATTAAATTTTACTGAATGCTTTTATAAAATCTATTTTATAATAATAATAATACGTAAATTAAATTCTTAGAAATACTGATTAAAGGATAATGAATACAATTATTGAATAGTATTTTTTTAAATGAAGTTACCGATTTTTTATTTTTTTTTACAAAAAGTTACGAGAAAAGAGAACACCTCCAATAGTTGTGAATAGGTTACAAATGATTATTTTATAGGTTTCAAAAATAATTTATGTAATCAACCAACACCTCAAGAGAGCAAAAAAACTCAACATAGAATAAATAATGATTATACATGTTTAATCATAACTACCTAATGGTCCACCAAAAACTATTTAATTGAATAGAAAGGCAAGTAATTTAAACATGTTTAAACAACAAATTAAGAATACCCCTTAAAAAATTAGGTACATGTTTACTTTATTCTGAGATAAAGTTAAATATAAACGTAAGACGATTTTGAAGTCCAAATTAAGTAAATAATAAATTTCGATCTACGATTTTATTTTCTAAAAATGTCTGATTAAAGAAGAAAGTGTATTTAAATTATGAAAACAATAAATATTTATTTATAATACAAGATTTTGAATATGAAATAAAAAGCAAATTAGATGAAGGCATGGAATTTGCAGTGGGAAAGTAGGCCATGTGAGGGCAACTTGTGAGAGACGCAAAGCAGAGAAGTAAGAGAATAAAATAAAGGAAAAACAGAAGCACAAAAAACACGTGCTCCATTAAAAGGTCGGCAACATCGTTGGTTGGTCAGGCCGCAGGTTACAGGAATCCACATAGCTTTTCTCGACGCGTTGAACAATTCTCAGACACGCTTCCCCAAATATTCATCTTCTTTTTCTTATCTCTTCTCTTCCTCCTTCCCACTTTCTTCTTCCCTCCTTCTGATCTCGTTTTCCCACAACAATGGGTGGCTCTGTCACTGTCAAGTCCGAGGTTTCCCTTCTAGAATCTTCTCCCTCTCCTGTGGAGAAGCCTGATGGAGTTTGTTCCAACGTGGAGGAACACCACCTGGTCCAACCCAATATGAATGACTCCTCACCCAACAAGTACGTTGCCATAACTCTTCTGTCTCGCTTTCTATGGATAAACACACACCCTCTTCCCTCAAAGTTCCTTCCTTTTTTGTTTTTTCCTTTTCATTTATTGTATTTTTGCAATTGCCCTTTTTGATCTTGGCCAATTTTTGTGGATGCTGATATGCCATGGATGAAGAATAAAAGAGTGGTTTTGCTTGTGTTGATGGTTTCCGCATGTGTGAGGTCAGATAGAGGACCCATATGCTTTTAGGTTCTCTATTGTCATTTTATAGATGAAAATAAATAAAAAATTGTAGTATTTTGTGTTGACTGAAAAGGGGTATTGTTTGGTGCTGGAGATATGTATGGTTGGAAAAAATAACGGTGGGGGGTTTCGATTGTACTTGCAGGTTGTAACCCTACCTTAAGTTTTCTGATGAATTGAGAGAACTTTTTAATTGGACCTATCTTCTGGATTGGGTGAGTTATGTGTGCTGGTAAAGCTTTGGGGTTTCATTTGGGTGATTATTTCTTTTTCCTTTGCAAGAATGAAATTCTGGGAAGTGGAAGAGGGAATATTTTCTTGGGTTTATTCTGTTTGACTCTATCAGAAAATAATTTTTCATAAAAGAATTTGACATTTGATCATGTTTAATGTTTAGTACTCATTGGAACCTCTGTTCATCCTCTCTCTCACAGAATCAAACCACCCAACTGAAGCAAGTTTCTGTCTTCTTCTCCTAAGCAGGCGCTGTTCTATTTTTTTGTCAGATGTATTCATTGCAAGAATCCTAGTCTTGTCATTTTTTTTTGTTCACCCATTTAGCTTAATGTTGTCATATTTGCTGCACGTGTTATCATCATATTTTGTTCTCTAGGTGGAAAATTTTGACTAACACTCGTACTGTAGAGTTTTGTGGTTTTCTTCAACTGTCTTGTAGAAGTTTTGCTTGACTTTGATAGGTACTTTATTATCATGAATTAAACCTGAAACATTTCTTCATTTAATCCGTCTCTGGCTTGAATTATATTCGTGACGTCTCAATCAATCACCCAATCACTTTGAAAGTAGACCTAAAATACCTGATTATGGAACTTTTTGGATTATATGAGTTATGATCTTCAATTTTCCCCATAGAACAACCCACCCCATGTATTTTTGAACTTTCATCCCAATTTGAGCCACTCTTGTCTTACTCCTGTTTAATTAATAACCCTTTGATTTCAAAGCATCTTTGCATCTCAAGTATAACATTTCCTCTTTCTCAGCATGTTTTTGTGGCTTTTTCTCCCTAATTTTGGAATGAACATAAAAGTTATGCCGTATTTTGAAGTATCCTAAATTATATCCTAAAAACATTCTAACGAATCTGGAAAACATTAACCAAATGTCTTCTTATTTCTAAGGAAATGAGTTGGGGCTATTTTATTGTTCACCAGGGACTCATTTTGAAGTCAATGCCTTTGGTTTACTCTAGATTAAAAAAGCTTCTGGGCATTTATTTTCTGACATGGATAATGGATGGATTCATTTGGAAAGAGAGAATTCTACTTAAGATGAAATTAAATACAGAATTTTCTTTATCTACATCTTTAACTTAATGCCTTTTCAATTTACTATTTGAGGGTCTTTGCATGACAAATATGATACACCACCTTCCCTGTCAAGTTGAATACAAAATAGAAATCCATATTCTATATTCACCTAAAAATATAGCAAACTTCAATTGTTTAAATATAAAAAGTCCTAGGAAGCAATTGGGATTTAACCTCTGTTATTAGACAATCTAAAGATATGTGCCTCAAATCATCTCCCTGTTTCTTCTTGTTTTTTTAGTCACACATTGTCTCCCAGCAGAATACCTTTTGGTTTGGATAGACTTAAAGAATAGTAAAACTTCCAACACTTTAATGGATGAAATTCATGTGCACCCATACATTCTGTTTAGGTGCAATTGCAAGGCTTTTATGTGCATCACAGTTTCTTAACAGTGGTGGTACTAAGGCCTATTGACTATTATGGCTTGGCAATTGAACCCAAAGTCAATGGCTTCCTTGCTACTTGCGATGTTGTAGAGCAACAGTTATTAAGACACCTATTTAAGTTAGTATTTGGATCAGCCTATTTTGTGAGTAAGAGACCTTTTTGTTTTGATAGCTTCTTGAAGGAGCTTTTAAAAAGGACCATTTCCGTTGAAAAAACTAAAACAAGCATGCACTTGTACTAATCTGTGTGGAGTTCTACTGAAAATTAATGCTTGACTTGACACATCCCTTAATAATACAAAAAACATATCACCTAAAATTTAGAAAGTATAAGAAGAAAAAGGGATTAAAGTATCGATGATTCTAAAAAGTCCAATTTATAATTTCCATCGAGTTCATTCTAACCAATTGGTTTACATGCGTTTGAGTTCATTCTAACCAATTGGTTTACATGCGTTTGTGTTTGGTCGCATATTTATTTTTTATTATTTATTATTTCTCTTTTAGGTCAGTGCCTGCATCTGGACTTAATGCAGTGATTCCTAGTACAAACCAGCTTACCATATTCTACAATGGGAGTGTTTGTGTCTATGATGGAATCCCTGCTGAAAAGGTATGCCCTTGCTGCACTTTTACCAGTCTCTAACTTTGCATCTTATGATGCAATCCTAATCATCGTTTTATATACTAACAGGTGCATGAAATAATGCTTATTGCTGCTGCTGCTGCCAAATCTACTGAAATGAAGAAGATTGGGACCCAATCTACCCTCATTTCACCTGTTCCCACAAGGCCTTCTTCTCCACATGGAATCACTAACAATATTGCTGCCTCACAGAAGAATTCCATTTGCAGGCTGCAAGGTGATAATTTTTCCATTTTCATGCTAGATTTGGAGATGGTAGTCTTAAATAATTGTCTTTTTATAATTTACCTTATAGCAGTTGCATTGTCTTCTATCTTAACTTGACAAACATTCAAGTCTCTTATGGCTTTTGCATCATCTTTCTTTAGAATTTCCAATAGCACGCAGGCATTCACTTCAAAGGTTTCTTGAGAAGCGGCGAGATAGGTACACTATCTACCTGCCATGTTTAGTGGGGGTATCTAATATTTTTTGTTCAGTTTAGAGACTCCTATTTTGTTTATGGTCTTATTTGTATAATATTTTTGGTTAAAGGTTGGGTAGCAAAGCTCCTTATCCTTCCTCATCAACCACTAAAGTGGGTGATAACATAGAGAACAACTTCTGTGCTGACAATGCTCCAGAACTGATTTCCTTGAATCGAGCAGAGGAGGAATTTCATCCAACTGTCTCTGCCTCTTGAGCATAAGTAGTGTTTGTTCTATGCTATGTTCTGTGATAGTGTGGAAGACCATGAATTTGCATGTAGAATCACAGAAACTAATATAATTATATTGTTAGGTTCTGAAGTCTATAAATGTGTTTTATATGTGACATAGCTATTGAACCTGAAATGGTGTAACAGTGTGACTTGAAAGTTGCGTGTATCTGTGCACGTTTAGGAAGTATGCTGTGTGTTCTGATCACCGTATATGAAACTGTTTTTCCTGTATTTCATTATGTGAACAACTGATAATCTATTATGTTGATGTTCCCACTTCTTCTTAGCTTTTAATCCTTCATATTTGTTCCTTGTAGAAAAGAATTGTAATAAGATGGATTTGATGGTTCTTGAGTTTTCTAATGTCATACAATCTTTGCAACACAAAGAATCACCTAAAACTATTTGTGAAAACATTTGAAAATTTCTATACGGCAGAGTAGGATAATATATTTTTGAGGCTACAATTGTGCATGAATGAGAATTTGAAAAATAAAAGTTCTAACAAATAAGATTTCATTTAAGAAGAAAAAAAGACTAGAAAAGTAACAAAAGTTTCACACGAAAGTAAAGTGTGATCCAAAATTGGTACGAGAAAATCTAAATGTACCTAATTTTATAGGATTTTAGTCACAAACTTTTAAATTACTTAAATATTAATATTAGTTGTGTCTATTGGGCTTAGGTTAATTTTAACACGACAAAAAAAAAGTTAATTTTAATACTAGTACATATTCAAAGTGCTGTTTTTACGAAATATGTAATTTTTTTTTCAAATGATAAATATTTTAAAATAAAAGTAACGAGTTAATGAAATGATACGGTTCTTAATATTTTAATTTAAAATTCTCTTTAACTTATAAACGAATAGGTTAAAATACGCACCGTTCTTTGAAGGAAAAAATTACGATAACTTTGATTAAAAATAAATTATTGGGATAAAAACAAATAGAAGAAATGAGTGAAATGTAGAGAAAAGAGTTGAACGGAAAAAAAAAATTAAAATTTAGGAAGATAAATTTTCAATACTTTGCGAAATACTTGTTTATTCAAATCAAGTCAAGGGTCTGCAGGTACATTTAAGTCAAAATCCACATTTTCTTTATGTTCATCTACCACCTCATTGCAAGTTGTAACTTTGAGCAATTTAAGTATAATTTTTTTGGGAGCATAGCCAACATCTTCTACGCTATTCAGGGAGTCTTCAACTACCTCCAGATAGTTTCTGCTATCTTTGAAGCATTATCATCCTCTATTCCAAGTTTCATAGAATTTTTGGTTCTTATCACAACATGTTTTAAAAAAAGGATTCACTATTCTATTAGTAATTGCAAAGGCCAAATACCAATGAAAAAAACTCATAAAAAGACTTCATGTCACAAATATTTACCTCTGAATTAAAACAAATTCATTTATCAGTGTGAATTTAGGAGAGAGTTGTAAGCAAATTAAATAACTAAAAGTTAAAGTCAATGCAAATTATAAAAAGGAACAGTTTTTTGTAAAAATTGTGACAGATGAAAAGAAATGGAGGAAGTATGATTTATACAAAATGTTCAGTGAATTTTGCATAAATTTAAGTGGTTCAGTGTGCAAGTTCACATGAATTCTAAGATTGTCCTGTCCATAATTTTGAAGATTGTCTAATTACACGAGCATAGTACTAGAGTTTTATTTGAACAAGGTGGATCCAGCCACTGTCAGTGCCTTAGGTAAAGATCAATGCATTGAATTGAGGAATCCGTAACACTGTTAACAGTTTACTTTTATTTCATTTTGACTGCAATTTCCTGTTTTCATGATTATGCTAAAGGTAAAAGAGTTTTTACCAGGTTTAGTCACCTTCTAAAATTATGAGTCAATCATGTATATAGTTAAATAATGCATTCTGAGCATCTCTCATAATCTAATTAACATGCCCTGGCTTACAGCCTAATTGCAAGTTACATACAGCAAAGCCAGTGATTGAATCTTGTGAAACATCATACCAGCTATAAAACAGGATATGGTCATAACATGACCTTATACTGCCAATTCTAGGAGGATGAACTTGTCAAGGGAAGTATAGCAGATTGGAGGTGTTCAGCTGTACTATTTTGATGATTATTCTTCTGGAAGATGCAGCATGCAATGTGATGTTGGATGTGAAGGGCAAGTAATAAACCAAGGCAATTTAAGCAGAAATTGACAAAATGGGTACTGACACTGGCTAAACCTAGTTATCTGCAGAATTTCAGATTACATGTCTTCTTTAACAGTGTACTTGTAGCTTGAAATGATTCTCTTTCCAGTTTCCTACTTTGGCTTTTAAGAAATGCATTGCTTTCTGTTAGCTTCTAAATATTACATGTTGGGCCAAAAATTTTATGCTTGTAAGAGTTGAACTCTATATAATCATTGTCAACATTTCTAGGGTGACTAGAGGTTACAAACAGTCTTCAACTAAAAAGAAAATGAATAAGAGCCATTGGATCATATTGAAGTAGCTTGAAATGAGGAAAATGTCATTATAAAGAATTGTTGAAACCTCCGGTTACAAATTGAAACATGAAATACAAAGGACTGAGACTACTTAATTTAGAAATCTAGGCCATGTTCACGAGCTGCATCAGCAAGTGCTTGAACACGGCCATGGTATGGGTATCCCCCTCTATCAAAGGCCACCTTTTTGATCCCCTTCTCCAAACAGGACTTTGCAATGATCTCACCTATCCTCTTTGCTACTTCCTGAAACCAAAAAATTCAAAAGATCAGGACCACCATTTAGTATATAGAGGAAAAATAAGATTTGGCAATAAAACCTCTTAAGCAAAGGAGAGAAAAAAGATATGGCTAGAAAACATTTTAACCAAAGGTGACAAGGGCATTGATTATAACCATTGAAAAAATGTCTTTATGCGATAGAGTTAGACATTTCTAAAAGTAAAATGAAAGGAATCGGAATGATACAACTGTTTTGGTGCAGATAACAATTGTGCTTTGAAGATTATTAGATTAATTGAAAATTTTAGTAGATTATGGAGTTACTGGAGTATTCTTCTGACGAAACCATGTAAAATCCACTGTTGGGTAGCCACTTTGGTTTGACTTTTTGCATCCTGCTTTTAGTATACATTAAAACATCTGAGAAAATTAATGAAACTATATGAACCCTGATGGTCAGTTAAAGATGTAAATGGTTTCTTTCTTCTATAGTTATATTGTGTGGTGAACCAAATAAAAACAAAAGAATAAAAAATGGCATGGTGAAAGTACATCGTCATGAGAGATTCAGAGGGAACTTAAGCAAGAATCCATTGCCAAGAAACTCATTATCCAACTAATGCAAAAATTGACAATAGAACCTTCAACTGCAACTGATGTAGCTCACTTACAATGATTATTACAAAAATATACGTGCATACTTATACTCAAGAACCCAAGGATTCCTTCTTCATGTTATTTTTGTTTCCCTCAGTATCACCTAATCAATTGGCAAGAGGAAAACTTCTGGAATATGGTCACACACAGAAGTTGGGGTCCTCCCATGGTATTTTTTAACGGTACCGTTTCTACAATGCCACATTTAAAATTTATATCCAAAGATCTTGCAGCAAAAATTAAAAGATATTCCATCCAGTTTATTGACAAACAGAGAGAAAGAAAAATGACGAGAATTGCAATGACTTATGACAACATGAAGTCAATCTTTGAGATCCTAGCCATTGCCACGTGAATGTGAGGGCAGTGAACAACATCTTTCAAACTGCATATGGTTTCTTCTTTTGAGTAGAATTGCTAATTACAGATTTCATTTCAACAAATCAGTGTTTAATTTAATGATTAATGGTGTTTATCTTCCCTACAAAATTGCCAAGTGCTGGTTTTTGCCTCTAACTTGAAATCACCCACTCTTCATTCTTGTATTTTGTAAATACCCAAACTTTCATCGCTCAATTTTAAGTTAATAGAGAGTTACTTGGTAATATTTCTAACAACAAAACAATCATGGAACATACGAATTTTGACCCCTACCCCTGTTAGACATATCATCAAGTAAACTGTTCAGTACCACAATAGTTGGTTTTTGCCTCTAACATTTAAAATCCCCACTTTTCATTCTTGCATTTTCTTAATACCAAAACTTTCATCACTCAGTCTAAACCCGTTAAGTTACTAGACAGTTACTCTGCGACCATTCTGACAAAATTCTAGCCATGGAGCACACGGATTCTGTCCCCCTCCCTCAGTTAGACATATCACCAAGTAACTCTACAGCAACATATCATAGTTAGACAAAGGGATGAAAGTTTATGTAAATAATGCCGGGAGACAAAAAGGGGTTTTCAAAGTCAAGGGCAAAACAAAAAATAAGCAATTTGGACACCATTTGGGTCATTGTATTCGAGGTATTGTTCCTAAGGGGGAAGAGTGAGCTACCTTAATGTTGAAGTCCACATGGGAAATTTACTAATTCCCTTACCAATCCTTAACACATTATGCAGCAACAAAATCCCAACAGCATGTAAAACACAACACAAAACACTATCTAAATAACTCACAACAGTGGGGCCAGCGGAGTAACTAAACTCTTCAGCAATGGTCTTCTGCATTGTGGAAGCTGAAGCAAGCGTGCACATCGCGGTGTCATCAATCACCTGCACAGAGAGGTGCTTGTTGGATCGGAAAACCGACAACCTGGGCCTCTCGGGTGTCCCTTCAACCTGAAAAAGGAAAAAAAAAGAAAAAGAAAAGGTTTCACCTTTAGAGAGAGTGAAAATTGAAATTGGGGAAAGTGAGTGAGTGAATGAACCTTCTTTCTGATGCGAGTGTGGCGCGCAGTTCTGTCTTCCCTGCGGGTCCTGACCTTGGCTTCAACCATAAAAGGTTTGAGCTTTGGTTGTGATGTTGTGGATAAGGAGGAAGAAGAAGAAGAAGAAGAAGGGAATCCGCAGGAATGGAGGAAGGAGAGAGAAGAAGCTAACATTGTTTCCAACTTCACAGTAATCACACACACAACCGTTTCTCCAGTTTATCGTCACCTTATCCTTCTACCACAATCACTTCTCCTCACTTTTTCTTTTCAAGCGTCTACTTTGATTTTTTTATTAGTATTATTTTAAATTTCTTGCTGGATTTCAGAATTATTTTGTTTTTTTATTAGGTTTTTGAATTAAGTTTTCTAGTTGATTCTTTGGATCATATCTCCTACTACTTTCTCAAATTATAGTTATATTATTTTTTTTATTATAATGATTCTCTAACTATAAATATAAAGCTTTCAAAATGTAAGGATGCAGGAATAATAATGTAATGTGAGAAATGTGAGAATATGATGTTTCTAAAGCAAAGAGAAGGTTTGTGTAGAATTTTAAAAAGATGATTAAATAAGTATTTTCACCTAAATTGGCAACTTTAAAACCTTTTTGGTGTTTTTAATACTTAATATTGAATAATTATATTAATTTGATGATAATGATATGTACATTGAATTAATTAGTGTACTTGTAATGCTTATTATAGAAAAATTAAGATAAAAAAATGTTACTAATTTTAAAATTCTTAAGAGTACTTAAAATTATATATTTAAAAGTAATAATTTGAAAATTTTCTTAAGTTTTCTTTTCGTATGTTTATGTTTTTTTTTTCTTTAATTCAACTTTAATTGGTACATCCTTTACTTAATTTTGATTTGGATATCATTGGTTCTCCTAAGGTAAGGACTTACCGATTCAACATCATTTATCAATTCATGTTAACATAAGTATTTTTTTATGTTTTTTTTTATAAAAGCTTTCAGGTTAGGTATCATTATACAACTTGACAACACATCAAGTAACAACAATCATCTGCTATCATATGAGAAAAGTATTATTAAAAAAGAAAACAAATATAAAAATATGCGGATTTTTGAACCATAACATCTTAGCCATTTCTTTTCAAAATAAATATTGACAATGAAAGCATGATCAAACTCCTCCTTAGCAATATTTTCTTGATAGAGAAACTCATCAATATCAGACAAACTAGCAGTCTCTAAGTTTTGTTGAATACCGAGGAGGAGAACCTGCTTAAGAAGAATTGCATTGTGAACATTACCAAAAGAATTTTTATTCTAGTCTCAGAGCTCAATTTTCAACCTTTTTAACTTATGTTGCAAAATAAACACAAGACAACTAACAACCGTATTAGCCCAAGAACCATGAATAAGCTTCGGACATGAAGTGTCTTGAAGCCACATAGAAAAGAAACAAAAATGGATAACTTTCCTCAAAGAATTACTAGAAAGACTAGCAAGAATAGGGGAATGATCAGAACAATTTTTAAAAAGAACATGATGAGTACAAGAATCTCATTCATCCAGACACACTCCATTACATAAAACCCTATCCAGTCTTCTATGAATTCTATGCTACCCTCTTCTTCCATTACATCAAGTATAACAAGATCTAGTAAAAGGCATACAAGAGAAATAATTAGTATTAATCCAATCAAGGAATTCATTACAAGAAATCTGATTAGGAGCTACCCCTTTTACAATCATCCACTGAGAGCACAACATTAAAATCTCCTAGAATACACCAAGGCCCTGTGAAGGAACTAAGATCCCTCGACAAAAACCGTCTAGCCAAGTATGTGTTAGCACCATAAACACCTGCAAAGCTAAAATATTTATCATGCAGAAGACAAGTTACAAAAATAAATTGATCATTGACCAAGAAATTTTGGACAAGATTAGGAACCGACAAACACCAAAATCTAACAACTTTATTAACAATAGGAGACATAGCCATAAAATGCATATTAACAGATTTGAAAAGGACGTCTAAAGCATCAGTCTACGACATCATGGGTTCAGTAAGAAAAACCAGGAGGGGTTTATATAGTTTAAGTAAACTAATCAACATCTCCATAGTTTTGTGATTTCTCAGTTCTCTAACATTCTAGAAAAATGAAGAGACCTTCATTACGACGTTGTAGAGAAAACTGCCTTAGTAGTTTTTTTAGATTTACCGGTCCCCTTAGGTGGTCTCCCTAGTTTTCTTTTAGTGCAAACTATTTCCTCCTCAATATCACTGACATCCTCCTCCATCTCATTAGGATCAACCCAAAATTTTGAAACAACATCTGTAGTTTTCAAACCATCAAGAAAGGAAAAGTGATTTTGCAGGACCAACGATAGTGCTTTAACATCCCCAAGAGATTTAGCCTTCCGAGGGTGGGTATGAGGTGACGGAGATGGTACAATTACAATAACATATTCCTCCACATGATGACCATCATTTGGAGTATTAATTGGTGTTTTAGAATCTGCAGGTGATTTAGCCTTCCGAGGAGAGGTAGGATGCAACGAAGATGGTACAACCACAGGAGTAGAGACCTCCACATGATGATCATCAATAGGATTTGTAGCTGAATGTGACTTTGAGCCCTTGGCTTGCATAACAATAGGTGAATTTCTTATCATCCCCAGTTCGGGGAAATCCGAAGTGGGAGTGGACAACCCCTGCGTGGATGGGGACCTATCATGATGCAAGGCATCCTTGAGAAGAGGCATATCTGCAAAATCATCCACCATTCTACCTGGTTTATCAGAAGCAAGGTGACCCAAGAGTGACCTTGCATTAGCTTCGCCAAGAGCATCAATTTTCAATTTATCAGTGGGGCCTTCCACGAGCTTCGGCTACGAATCTTTCTTCCGATACTCTGTACATTGATATGTATTTTTTTATGTTAAAATTGATTAAGATTATTTTCTGAAAAATATTACTAACATTATTTTTGTCAATATAGGTTAATGGTATTGTTAAGACTTAGACGATCTATATTTGTCTAAGATCATTAGATCATCCTTTTACAGATAAGTTTTGATAATAATAATATGAGCATACTATATTACATGTTACCATATATGTTTAATGAATCTCCTAATGTATGGTCTATGAAGTTGAAGTTCCATTAAACTTTTTAAGAGTATCATCTAGAGCAAGATGATGTAAGTATATTTGTTTGTAATTGTTAATCAAACATATGTTAAATTGTAATTACACGAACCCTCTTGTACATAAAATAATTTATAATGAATAAGTTTAAATTTACTCTAATAAACTTAATATTTATAATCAACATCCGAAGAACTATTTTTTAAACAAGGAAATTTAGGATTCCAACAACATTCAAAATATTTATATTAAGAATCAATTGATCTTTACAAACGCGAAGCATATTCTTTGCATATAATATTAATGCACATTATTTGTTATATATTATTTCATATTTCTTTTTTTACAACTCGCATAACTTATAGGGAAGTGAAACCTTCTATACATAAAATTGGACATAAAATAAAATAAAAAAATAAATAAATATATATATATATATATAAATGTATTTGTGCAAATTGATCAAAGATTATGTTATCCAACAAAAACAAACTTTATTACTGAAGATTACATAGAGCAACTTAAAGACTTATATAAGAGTAAGCTCATAACTCTCAAGAGACAAACACAGAAAAGATCAAATCATGTAATGCAAGTCATACATATTTAAGTGTTTTTTGTCTTTAGGGGAAATGTTAACCTTTGGATTATTCATGTTGGGAAGCAATCCACCTATGAGAATTCTTGCTATATCATTTATCTTAAAGTTACCTATTGTTATCATCTATCATACATGTTTGTACACTACAAGAAAATTATTTAATGTCAACTAATTTAGAGATAAAAAAATAATTAATCACTATAGTGACTAAGTTAGATACTATTTTATAAACTAAAAAATTATTAATATCTAAAATAGTTTTTATTATTAATAAAAATTATAAAATAGTTTCTAAATAGGTATCAAACATTAGTTACAAAGGTTTTAGCTACTAATTACTTTAGATTCAAAATTAATTTCTAATTTTAAGACTAGTTTAGAATCTAAAGTAGTTAGCAGGTAAAACCTTGGTAGCTAATGTTAGATACCTTGGGTTTTTCAAGATCATCACCTTGATTAGCTGAAAATGCTAAGTGAGATCGATGTTATCTTTGGGAAGTCGTAAAATGAATCTAACCCCACCCATTTGTTTCTCAGTGACCGACTTAGAGGACGTTCTGCCACATGAGGATGACCTAGTGGTTTTATTCGTGATCATTATCGGGTCCTGATTGATAAAGGATCCCTTGATGTCATGTTTTGAGACACATTCGTGGACCTTAATATCCCTCGTGACCAATTAAAATCATTCGATGGGATCCTAGTAGGATTCTTGGGTGAGCAAGTTGAAGTCCAACTCATGTAGAGTTGTGAACGACCTACTCAAATGACGAGGCGACAAGCACCATCATGGTCAAGTATATCATTATGAATACCCCCTCGTCATACAAAATGTTGTTGGGTTGACCTTCGTTGAATATGTTAGATGCAATTGTCTCTACGATCCACCTTAAGATGAAGCTTCCATCTCCAAACGGGAAGATCATCATGAAGGTTCACAAGGAAGCGATACATGAACATTCTAATGACACGTCAGGAGCGTACACCATAGCCACTTTTGTTGCAAACCCAGATGTGGAGGCCAACCCCCGAGTGGTGTGTAACAAAAGGCACCCCAAGAATGTCAGAGATACCCGAGAGTTATAGTTGGAAGGAAAAAAGTTCAAGGTTGGTGTTTCCTTGAGTGAGGAACTGGAAAAGGAATTTAAGGAAATTCTATTGAAAAATATGAATGCTTTCATGGTTGACAGTCTACATGCTAGGATTAGATCTTGATTTCCTATGCCATTGACTAATCATTGATCCTCATGACAAGCTGGTCATGCAAAAGAGGAAAAAATCCAGTAAAGACAAATCATTTGCAATTTAGGAGGAAACCAGGAAGTTGGTAAATGCCAACCAGATAAGGAAAATCCAATACCCCGATTGGCTGGCTAACATCGTGATGGTGAAAAGGACTAACAACAAATGGATGATATGTGTTGATTTCATAGATTTGAACACTGTTTTTCCTAAATATTTGTATCCCTTTCCCAGCATATATACTTTGGTGGATAATGCCTCAGTTTGCAACTTTCTCAGTTTGATAGATGCCTTTTCGGGATATAACAAAATATGGATGCGCCCACTCGACGAGAACAAAACAACATTCATGGTCGAAGTGGCCAATGTCTGATGGGCAAAATATTGCAACCCATGATGGGCCAAAATGTGCAAGCCTATGCAGATGACATGGTAGTCACATTTGAGAGGTCGAAAAGCTATTGCTCTAGCCTTGAGGAATTTTTCAAAACCATCGGGATGCATCACTTGAAGCTCAACCTAGAGAAGTGTGTATTCGGGTTCGATTGAGAACATTCCTCGATTTCCTACTTACTAATAGAGGAATTGAGATCGATCCAGACAAATGCTCGACCATCATCAACATAAGGAGCCTTGCCAGCGTAAAAACACTTCACGGGGAGGATGGTCGCTTTGTCGTGATTCCTTTCGACAAGCGGGGAGAATTGAAACCCTTACTTCCAGTGCCTCTGTCGGAATGAGCACTTTGGATGGACAAATTAGTGTGAGGAGACATTTCTAAACTTGAAGGAATATTTTGCAACCCGCCAGTCCTCAACAAGCCCACACCAAACATCCCCATCTGACTATACATCACGGTGACCGACCATTCCATTAGCTTACTCATTGTCCAAGATGTTGTTAAGGGAAGAAAGCCTATTTATTTCGTCAATAAAGTTCTTCAAGGAGTTGAGAAGGTCGCCTAACTGTTGTTTTCAAGTCAAACAACGCCATTATTATTTTCAAAGTTTGTTTGTCGTGGTGATGATCGACCTTCCCTTAAAGCAAGTCCATAACAAACACCGAATATAGCCGGGGAGGATGATCAAATGGGCAATCGAATTGTCAAAGTTTGACATATGGTACAAACTGCAAGGTCTGATGAAAGGGCATACTCTAGTAGACTTTGTGGCCGAGCTCGCGCACATACCTACTCTAGCTCCTCAAGCGAACTCCAAGTGGAATTTTTCCATTGATGGAGCTTCCAATTTGAAGGGCAATAGAGCGAGCATAATTCTTGAAGGACTTAATGAAGTTTTGTTTGAGCAATCCCTTGGTTTCTCTTTCAAGGCAAGCAACAATCAAGCGGAGTACGAGGCTTCGATTGCGGGAATGTTACTTGCCCAAGAAATGGGTGTTTGTCATCTAATAGTCAAGAGTGACATGTAACTAATGATATGACATGTCTTGTTGAAGATCTCACATCGACTAGAGATAGGAATATTTCATGTATATAAGTGAGTGCAAACCTCACCCCATGAGTTGGTTTTATGGGGTTGAGTTAGGCTTAAAGTCCACTTCGTAATATGGTATCAGAGCCATTTCGAGCCTATCCTAATGAGTGTTTGTTGGGCTTATCAGGTCACTCGCTATCGGACCGTTATCAGACCACCCATAATATGTTATCCCACGCACGAGTTGTCACTCTTGGCATGAGGGGGTGTGTTGGAGATTCCACATCGACTAGAAATAAGAATATTTCATTGTATATAAGTGGATGCAAACCTCACCCCATGATTCGATTTTATAGGATTGAGTTAGGATTAAAGTTCACTTCGTAATATGTCTTCGAGGTTTTCAACTGAAATCAACATTAAGAAAAGGTCCATAATAATACATGATGCTCAGTAAACAACTTTGGTCTATGTCCAAATTTTTGTGACCCATTTCAACCAACTTATATTCTCCCTAAAATTTCTACAAATTGATTAACATAACTTCGAAATTCTCAAAGATTGTTTCTTATTACTGCTTGTTAGAAATCTAAACCTACAAGTGAAGAAAAAATTAAGAAAAAAAATCAAAATTTTGACATTCATTTATATTTGCTTCACCTATATATAATTTGAACCAGAACAACTTCCATTTCGTTAGAAACTATTTTCTGAATAAATTAAAATTAATTAATTTCCGTATTATTCAAAATGGTTTTATTTATTAAATTTGTCGATAGAAGTACTTCTATGTATTTTGAACTCAATTTTATCTTGCATATAAAAAATTATATATGAAAGGTCGAAAGTTGAAAAGCTTTGTGGGACCATGGCTCCTTTTACTTTGAAGGTTCGCCACTGATCTTATTCTTTAATAAAACTATTTTCTCTTTTAACAATAAACATTTATCCCTAATCGATCCATCTATCTATCTATCAAATAAAATTGATCTGAGCATTTAAAAGTAATCTATCTAGAAATAGAAATATCACTTTTCCATCAAAATTTCCTTTCAACCTTTTGCAGGTGTACTTTGTTTCTTACCAATACACTCTGCAGTATTCTTAAATGTAGTATTTAGTATGAAGTGTTCTATATAAGTTTTAAAAACATTTTTTTTTTCTGATAATACGATCATCAAATCGATTTAACCTCCTGCTGAAAATCACCATCTTGAACAGTGAAAAAATAGAGGAGAAAAAGAGAGAATGATAGATAAAACAATGTACATTTCATAAAAAAAGTAAAACAAAATCTCTCCATGATTTGCTCTAATCAATCATGTGGATTCCCTGTTATAATAGGTCCTTTGACTTGCAAGAATCACAAAGTGAAATCACCACCATGAAGAAGGGGCACTGATCCAAAGCTATCAAACAGCTACACATCACTCTTTACATTCAACACCATCCACCAGATTCAAAACAAGGCATATCAGAAAACCAGCATCCAAAAACACATGCCAATTGCTTCAGCAGAATCCTTTTTCTCCTGGTAGATGAGAGAAGAGGGGAACAGCACACACGTGTCATGATGAAGTTATATTGCAGGCTGAAGATTTTGACTTGTCAAGAATTGACCACATAACTTGAACATCTTCATACCCACATGCCATCACTTCACCATGGAGATCCATAATCCGGTTCTCTTGTTCTGCAGAATCACACAAAAACAACATATAAGTAATCGATGACCCACCAGATTTTATGATAAGACTATGTTATGTTATGTGAAATACAAAGACAGAAACCTGTTTGAGACTTCTTAGGGTCCCTGGGGGGTTGCTGGTTAAAGAAAGTGCAAGCCTTTTTGAAAGGGGTGGCAATGGTTTTCTTCCATGAGGCCATGTTCTTGGTATTGAACTATTGGGTTGGTCTAATCTCTTGGCCTTATATAGTAGTGTGTTTGTGGAAGAATAATATTATAGAATAAGAAATTGTAAGAGACACACAAAGAGAGAGAGAGAGAGAAGCAAGATCCGTGAGATGAGGGTATAGAAGGAAGAAAAATCACTCTTTTTATTCAATTCTCTTATCTCATCAAACGAAACCTCGCCGACTGTAACCAAGCACATGCTGCACTCTTCCTCACACACCCTACTTACACGTGAATTCTTTTCCACTCGATTCTATTATTTCTTTTTTTTTTTCTTTTTCATACCATTAATATTTTCTATGCTACCACAGTTTTTGTATAAATTAAACATAGCTCTCTTTAATAATTATTTCAATTTCGTTTACTGTTTTCATTCTTTTTTTAATTTAGTCCTTCAAAAAAAACAAGTTAATGTGGTCTGTTTTATTAAATTCATGATAACAATGTTACACTCCTCACTGTAATTGATATGAACCATGAATGATTTAACATGATGAACGAATAACTCATTGATAAATAAAATAGGTGATACAAACAGATAAATAACAAGTGTCAAATATTATACTGCAGTACTGTGGTCACTATAAATTTAACAAAAGAATTACATTATTTTAGAAAAATGAAGGACTAATAACATTCAAAATAGTAGAACAAAATGAATATAAGATTTTTTTTTATTATTAAACCTTAAATATAATTACTTCCCACGTCAAAATTGAATAAATGATTGCTTTATAAATGAGGAATTATATAATTTAATCATGGAGGATATTGATTAAATATATGAAGATATACAAATGTTGCAAGTATGTTTTCTCTATAGTTTTTTTGTGATATTTAATTATTAGTTTATGATGTTTAAAAGTTAATTTGATATCAACATTTAAAGATTAATAATAGAGAGTGTTTTTTTTTTAATATTTAAAAATCATTTTTTTTATTTTCTGGTATCTCCAATAATTTTACATTATTTAAGGGTTGAGATCAAGAATAGTTTAAATACATTTTTTTCTTTAATTTATCATGACAGAACTTTAAACTCCAAAGCAGATAATACATCAGATGCAGTGATTGACTTTGTGATGTTATCTCAATGGACTTGAGGTTGGAATATTGACGTCCGTATGTGGAGACGAAACAAGGTTCTAAAGACAAATCATAGTTTCCTTAACCCTCAACTAGGAGGAATTCGTTCCTCTTAGACCTCAACTGAGAGACTTGTTCTGATACGCTCAATAGTAGTACATTACTTAGGAGTCAAGGTCAATGATAGTTTAAGTACATCTCTCCTTAATCCACCAAAACATCTTTTAAAGATAAAATCGTAATATAACTCCAAACTCTAAAGTGAATAATTTCTCAAATATGATGATAATCTCAACAGACTTGAACTTGTAACATTTTATTTTTAAAGCTAAATTATCACATTTTTTGGGGGAAAATGGGATGGGATAAATTATTTTTGGTTTGAGTATTTAACATAACACAACGTATTTGAAATAATTGATTAAGCAATCTAATGTTAATAGATTCACATGCTGAACGGTGGATTCTATTATTATTTTTTTAAAAAAAAGAGGAGACAAAAGGGTATTCTTTCTTTGCCACATGGAAGGGAGGTCCTGGATTTTCGTGGAAGGTCCCTCATTGCCTTTTTTGCAACATATTTTTCTTTCCCTAGTTTCTCTTTGGAAATAAGTCATACACATTGGGTGCACAATTTCATGTTCACTTACCCCTTTTAGACCTTCCAAAGCTCCTTGTTTCACACCACTTATATGATATGTTTATATATAGAGTTTGTTTCTGTGGGCTAAGAATAAGGGCTATTATTTATGAATCAGAGTGTTGTAAAAGCAAAAGTTGTAGATAAGCAAAATATTAACTAAAACCATTAGCCAGCAGAAGAAGTAGATAAGCAAAAGTTGTTTTAGGTCTTGGGTGATCTTTGATGGTGGTTTTATCTCCTAGGGGTCAACAATAACGAATAATGATATGGTGATTGCTTGAAGGGAAGAACCCCAATGGTGATCTGAAAACTCTGAGCCATTTGTGATGAAACAAGTTGGTGATTGGACAAGGATTAGTTCCCCATTTCATGGCATGTGATGCCCACATGCTTTAGTGGGGAATGGGAACATGGATCACTGAACTTAAGGCATCCAAAACAAAAACCAACCCTTGTGTTGTGCAGGTCTCTAATAATAACTAAAACCTTCCTTTTCAAACCCTAGTACCCAACTTTGACGTAAAAATATGCCCATATTTTAACTTTCCAATTCAATGGTCTACAAATGTATTCTCAGATGAATACAATAATCAAAATATAATCTTATGGGTTGACATCACATTCACTTGCATTTCAGGGAATCATTCATGCTTTAACATGTCAATAAAAAACAACATTATCATTTGAGCGTGAGAGAATATTGTCTCTATATAATATTATATACTATTTTCCAAAAAAAAATATTATGTTGGAATTTAATTATTGATTTAATGCATACACTTGATGCCACCTTAGATATTAGATCCTAAATGAATGAAAAAAATAATGTAAATGTTCTTTAATAAATATGTAAACATTCATGGTTATGTTTCTACTTATTACATATATTACATAGTAATAAAACTTAAAGACAAAAAATAATTAGTCAACTAACTAAATTAGATACTATATTAAAAATTACAAAATTTTTAGTTTCTAAAATAATTTCTATTATTAATAAAAATGTACAAAATGATTTTTAAATTGGTATATAGATTAACTACAAAAGTTTTAACTATTGATATTTTAGATTTTAAGTTTAGTCTCTAAAAGATTAATAGAGACTAATTTAAAATATAAAGTAGGTAGTAGATAAAACCTTAGTAACTAATGATTAGATACCAATTTAGAAATTACTTTATAAATTTTTATTAATAATAGAAACTATTGTACATACCAATAATTTTTTTTTAGTTTATAAATATAATTAATATAGTAACTAATTATTTTGGTCTCTAAAGTTAGTTTCTATTAATAATTTTCTTGTAGTGATAACACGATAAAAAAATACACAATAAAAAATATATTTATATAAAAAGTAAACTAAATATTTTATTTTTAAAATTCAACATTACAAATGACAATAATCAATTTCACATAACCAAGAACTTTCATGGATTTATAGTAAAATTTGATAATAAGAACAAAATATATTGTGCACCAAATTTTCATTAACAAAGGTTAATGAATTATGTTAGTATTAAATTAATATAAAAATGAAAATAAAACCATTTTATTACAAGTGTAATTATTTATAACTTTTAAAATATTATTAACATTATAAAAAATGACAATAAATAGTTTATCTAAAAAGGAAAAAATATAATCATGTCTATAATATGGAAAACAAAGAATATAATGTTCAGTGAAAATAAAAAATAAAAATATTAATTTAAAGCAGTATGAATTTGATCCACTTTTTATTTATTCTTATTATTATCTGGAAAAATATTTAAATAAGATACTAAGATTTAGGATAAAGTTAGTGAATATTAAAATATGAAAGGTTGTAAGTTAAGTTCTTTTTATAAGTTGTGAGAGGAAAATTAACTTTTCTTAGTGAAGTTTATGCGTAAATATAGATTGGAGTTCAAATATCTTATTTGAATACATTAAACTTTTATGTTTGATTTTTTTATTTTATTTTTATTATTGGTTGTGTGGTGGACATTTAATATATTGGGGAAAGAATGTACAATAAATTTGTTGTAATAAATGTGAAATGTTCAATCCTAATGAATTCTACCTAGTATTGGAGTTTCAAATTTGGATTATGGCAGTTGAATATGTGTGCTTTTAGTTTAACAAAAGTCTTTTCGAAATTTTGAAAGATGAAGTTTTTTTTTTATCAGCAATGAATATATAAATTAAATTAAATGGAATATTTTAAGGGTGTCTCAATCCTTATACATGAATTATCTCTACAAATACAATCCACCAAAAATTCAACCAACACACATGCCTAGGGTACTTTGGTTCTAGCTTAGAAAGGTGAAGTTAAGTATGATGTTTTGTAGTTAAGAATGATAAGAAAATACGTGAGTATTGGTGATAAAGTATTGAGATAAATATTAAAGAGAAGACAATAATGATATTATGGACAAAGTTCGAGAACTTGTATATGATAAAGTCCTTGATCATTCGTTTATATCTTAAACAAATGTTATAAAAATAGTAAAAAGACTATTAGCAAACAATTAGATGATTTTAACAAGTTGATTATTGATCTCGAGAATATTATGTACAAATATACAACAAGGATCATGTTGTATTTATTTCCTAAGACACCTGACCAATTTAAGAAGAACTTATCGTATTAAAGAAATATTCTCTTTTGAAGAAGTTTAAATGACTCTTAGTTCAAAAGACTTAGATAAGATATAAAAAAATCATTAAATAAAAATTAATTTTAAAATAAAAAATAATTAATTACTAGAAATTTATTGTTATTTAAAGTAATTTTTATTATTAATAAATAATTTTTATTAATTATTTATGATTTTTAAAATTGATTTTTATTTTAATGATTTTTTTTAGAAGGTTGACGAGAAGACGTTCAATCAATAATAAAGACGACCTTGTAGCAAATGAAAAGTGTTTACTAATAAGAATAGAAATAGAATAAGCTTAAAGTGAAGCACAAGAAATGATAGTGGAGGTAATGTATCTAACCTTTGATGTTAACCTTGCAAGAAGAAAAAGAAAGAAGAAAAGACACATGAAAATATATTGTCATAATAATAGGGATGGAAAATAATTAGAGATTATCCTCAACTAAATAAAAAGTAATAAGTGTAAAAACTATATATATAATAGGTATATTCATTCCATGACTACTAATTTAAGTAATGTAAAATATGGGATTTAAATAATAATTTAACCTATATTAAAATACACAAAAATGAGAAAGAAAACTTTTGATTTTTACTTAATGTGATGATATATTGTTATGTTCCCAAAGCAGTTTGATTTGATTAAGTTCTTGGAATACTTCCATTTAATTAAAGTATATGTGTTCATTGGTTACAGCAGCATGAATGATTATCTTAAGTTAGAAATATATAATTATTCCATTGAAGGAAACTGAAAGTCCATGTATATATTTATTAATTACTATAGGGTAGTGAGACCCCATGAATAATGGCATCTTATGTCTGTGGAATATCCGAAATTGGGTAAGTCGTTTTTATATGTTATGTGCATTCAACTCGTATGCATGCTTTGATACAAGTAACATCATTTGATATAAATTGTGATAATGCAGAGAAACCAACGAGGCTTTATTGTTTATATGCTTTCACATGCAATGTGACTGACAACTACAACAGTGATGATTATTGCTGCTATCATTTTTATTTTGTTTTGTTTTATAAATGAAAATAATGCATTTATTTAACAGCGAATTGAGATGATTGATGGGTGGTTTTCACATGTACGCAGACTGCATGTTTGCCAATTCAATGGATGGTCGGTCTCTGCTTTTCTTCTTTAAGCTTCATCTTTTCCATTTTCTTTTTTTTTTTTCACTTCATTTTTAAATGTAACAATGTTTCTCTGTTTATGCTCATCCACCATCAACAACAGTATCCATTGCTTCTGCCACAGTATTAAATATTCTCTTCACCATCATCCAAAACATTTTAAACTCTTTTTTTTTAATATACCGATAAATACCAGACGAGTCAGTCATTTAATTTTTTTATGATAACGCTTAATAGATGATAACGATAGTTATGAGACTTTTTATGAATTATATTTATATCTTGGATTATGTAAAAAATATATTTGACAAATCAATTGAATACTGATTAATTAAAAGATGATAGAGATATTCTTCAAATATATCAATAAACCTATATACCATAATACATTCTTACAAATCAGGATTACGATATACATTAATGAACAACATATTCAACCATAACAAGAATCCATGATCAAGACTATAAATAAACCTTTTATAAAAATGTAAAATACGTTTTTTATCAACTTTACAATATGTACTATTTACATAGAGTACTTACTTAATTGTCGGAATATCTTTTTCAGATCAATCGAACACCGAGATTTGAGGAAAATGACTCAAAAAATGAACAAAGAGATATCGACATATCAGCAATTGTGCTATTTAGTTTCTGATACTATCTGGACCCTTTTTTTTCTATATAGGTACATTCATCAAAAGAAGTAGAAATTAAAATGATTGAAGTTGTTGGATTTTGATTGTTAAATTGGTTGTATTGTTGAAAAGAAATGAATGTGTAGTGTTTATGGGCATCTTTAACTTTGTGACCCATTCTTATCTATAAGCTGTTCCTAGTTGGTGGTTTGTGGTAGTTATGACCTAGGACTTGGGGAGGTGGATGTGGACACAAAGATGAGCTTAACTAACAAAGTTTGAAGAGGACGAAATTGAAAGGGTGAAGGAAAAACTGAAAGGTTGGGAAGTGCAGTATGAAAGTACAACATCTGGTGCAATTCAAATTGCAAACTAGAGAGAGACCTACAAAGGTACCACTAACAAGGACTAAAGCTTGGATGCAATCATCAAATATCAAAGCCATACATACCCTTTATCCATTTACTTTTTAATTCATGCCTCAACTTTTCTTGGAAACTTTCTGGGTTGTGTACACAATTATGTGCATATTTTTGTCTCTTAAAGCACAGAAATTGGTCCCCACCTCCATCTTTTCTTACTTTCAATTCTCTCTCATCTCACTATCTCCCTTTCATTTGAAACCCTATCATGATTTATTTAATATCCATCAATTCTTTTGTTTATGATTAATCTTAGTTCCAAAAACCTATCTGTTTATGCACAATTTCTCTACTTTCCGAGTATGAACATGGCATAATATTTTTTAGAATAACTACTAAGGGTAGAATGAATACTTAATTTCATGAAAATTGTAGTGATTTATATATGGAGTGAAATTAGGTAAACATGTACAGTTGTGAGTAGAACTTTTTTAAGTGTTATTGCTTATCCTCTCAGGACTAACTTGCAATTAACTATTGAAATTGAAGAAACATGATCTGCAAGTCATGTTTTATATTGACTTTGTGTTTCGGTTATGTTCAAAGTAACTGTAGAGTTTTATATTATTCTTAAGAACAACTTATTGATTAAAATGCTGTTGTAACCAATGAACATAAACACTTTAAAAGCAAGGTAGCTCATTATTAAAGTCATCACTTAAAACGGAGACAATGTTCAGTGTCCACTAAAGTAGGAAAATAAGATTTTTTTTTATGTTAAATTCCTCGTTTTTTGAATTATTTATTTATAAATAATTTTAAATTCGATTTCTATAGTGCAAATATTATTCAAAGAGAGAATTTGAAGGGGATAAAATATGAATTTGAGAAGAAAAACAATGAAAAGTTGTTTGTATTAAGAAAAAGGGAGAGATAAAAGTAAGAGAATAATTTATGAAAATTTGTAGATGAGGGAAATTTATAAAAAATTTAATTGATGAAATTATAAGATTCTAATTTTATTTTATAATTAAAATTAATTTAAAATAACATATGATTAGTTATTTCTACATAAAACTCGTGTGTAATTAAAATATTATTTTTGTTATGATTTATGAACTCAATTAAAAAAATATGAATTATTTAATCTTGTAAATATATATAAAATTGTTGAAAATAAATTTCAATAAAATTAAAGAAAAATTTAAATAAAAATCATTATACAAAATTTAATCAAAATTGTAAATTTTGTAAATTTAATAAAATAAAAAGGATTTGGTGTAAATATTTAATACCAAATAAATATTAAGCATAAAAATAAAATATGAAGAAAGGAGATAATTAAATTACAATAACTAGATAAAAATAAGAAAAAAATTATATCATGAGAGTAATAAATCTAACACGCTCAATAAATCTAAAAATGTATTAAAATTATTTTTATAAATTAAATAAAATTATTATTAATACTATTATTATTATTATTTAATAAATTTATTTTAAATAGTATTATTATTTCATAATTTTATTATTTTAATTATTATTTTTTTATATTATTATTTTTTATAATTTTTTTTATTATTCTTAATAATTATAATTATTATTGATATATATTATTATTATTTTATAAGTTAATTTTTTTTATTCTTTTATAAGTTAATTGTATTATTATTATTATTATTTGTTACTATTATTATTTTATAATTTTTAATATCTATATTATTAATATTATTAATTTATTATTATTATGATTATTATATAAATATATTTATATTATTTATTATATATTATTATTATATTATGTTATATTATATAATTATAATCAATTAGTATAATTTATAATATAATCAATAATTATGTTATATGTAATGGATTATTCCAGTTTTATTTCAGAGTCGTTTGTTAGTACAAAAATTAAGGATAATTTCGTTTTTCACCAAAGTTACCTGTCTTTCTTTTTTCTTCATCTTTACAAGGAACATCGCAAGTCCTCCTCTCATGTTTCTCCATTTTCATTTCTTTGCAAATGGCTTAATTGAAACACAGTGTAAGGGTTTTTCATATAAATCTAATGCCAGAAATTGGAAAGAATTTGAGGAACACAGTTGAATAATTTAAACATTTTTTTATTAGATGATGTGATTTAGAAGACAGCATAACTGAGCAACATATGGATAATTGAAATAAAAGAAACTGAGTGTTTGCCACATGCCCAATTTTTCTACTATAACTGCACCACTTGTCTTGCACCCTATTAAAATAATAAATATTTAAAATGCATATTTTTAGAGTACTATTCGATTCAAAACTTGAGAGAAGAGAGATTTTAATAGAGAAAGGTAATTTTAAAAGGTATGAATTAAATATACCTTTTTAGTGCACTAAAATTAGTGACTTTTGTATTTAGTCTTGAAAATATACTTTTATACTAGGTGACTGCAAGAACGAAGGTTGAGGATGATAAAAAAATTTATAGGGTTTGCAGAGGTCATATTTCTATTACCATAATAAAATATTAAATTAACTTTTAAATATTGATCATGATGCTAAAAAGATTAGTTAAACTGAATCTAATATAACGTAAAAAATTAATTTGTTATAAAAGAATTAAAAATCATATTTATTTATTTTTAATTAAATAAATATTTGTGTTAGTGTTAGATTTGTATCAGTTTAGTCAACAATAATTGAAGGTGTTTAATGTTGAATGTTAATGGAGTTGGTTAAGTAGACTCTAACGTGATATAGAAAGTTATTTTTAAATTTTTAATAAGTAATTATTTGTGTTAGTGTACTCAACTTAGTCAAAATTATTAGAGTTTGTTCGACACATAATGTTGGATTCTAAAGTCAGCTTAGTCAATACTAGGGTGATGTAAAATATTTTTAAATTTTTTTAATAAATAAAATTATTTATGTTAGTGATAAACTAATATCAACTTAGTCCATATTAACTAAAATAAATATTAAAAATAAATAAGGTTAGCGTTAGTATAAAATGTTAAGTTTATTTATTTTTAGTAGTTTTATTTTAGTTAATGTTGGTGTAGTCGATGTTAATTTATATGTTATAAATTTGTGTGTCTTCGTGATAACGTTCTGTATAAATTTACTTACATTGATATCTTTCATCCACATGCATCTCTTTCGCCTACACTCATCTCTTTCATCCACACACATCTCCTTTATCCACACATTTCTCCTTTATTCACACTCTTCTCTTAATTCCTTCAATTACACTCATGTACTTCATCTACATTCATCTCCTTCATATATACATTCATCTCCTTCATAAACATTCATCTCCTTCATCCACTACATTTATATTTTATTTTGTTAAAAATGAGGCATACATTTATATTTTATTTTGTTAAAAATGAGGCATTTTACGAGAGACATTTTCTTAGAAATTACTATCATTAACGTCGACCAAACTGATACATGTTAAATTGATATTAAAAATAGATTTTATTTACCATAGGCTAAGTCCATACTAAATTAATTAATATGAAAATAAAATATATTAGTGTCGGCTTGGCCAAGTTAAAATACTTTAATTAAAAAATCAATTCAAAAATTCGTTTAACATTAGCATTGATTAAGCTGTGCTATTTACATTACAAGAAAGTTATGAAATAGAAACCAATTTTAGAGACAAAAAATAATTAGTTGATATAGTGACTAAATTAGAGATGACTAAATTTTTTTTATTTCTATTATTGTTAAATAGTTTCTAAATTGGTATCTAATTAACTACTAAGGTTTTTGCTACCAAATTTAGAATCTAAATAATTGGTAGTTAAAACTTTGGTAGTTAATTAGATACCAATTTAGAAACTATTTAACAATAATAGAAACTAATTTATTTTTTTTCAAGTTTCTAAAATGGTCTTTAATTATTTTTGGTATCTAAAAATTAATTTCTATTCCATGATTGTCTTGTAATATTAGAATTGGTCATCAAAGTCAACACTAATTAATTTAAATAAATGATTTTAGAGTCGAACACATGTAACCGACGTTATTAACTAATTAAAGCATGTAAATAGAAAATTTTAACCATAGAGAGTACATTTAATCAATTCAGTGTTATATAATGAGATTGAACAATGGGTTTGAAACTTTATATGGTTTGGTGTTATATATTTGGATTAGGAATTTAATGATTGTGAAATGGACATTGATGTGTAAGGGTCTAGGATTAGTTTAATAAAAGCTGCCACTCTTATATTAGCTTGGGATTTTTCTCATTTGAACCTCCAAAGGGCTAATTCTATATTATTGATTGTTTGATTATTGACAAATTATCTTAAGTCTTTTTTCTTGAATGTTTTTTAAAGGAAATTTTGGATATATCTATTTATAAAAAATGAAACATACCTATTTATAAAAAATGAAACATAGGTAGAATATACTTATTTATAAAAAAAATTAAGAATAGATTAAGTGGAAATCTATTATATCAATAAAATGAGTCTCTATATATAAATTCTAAGTTAACCAGCTTATTCGTACACATCCCCTTCACGGAAAATATAAGTAATCCTAAACATTATTTTTCCACAATAATTATTTATAATTTATTTTCAAACATAAGTTCATTGATAATTAATCATAATTTCTAAGTGAAAATAGTTAATTATTTCACAATTGTTGAGATACCAAATTTACATTTAAACGATTATCTTTTGAAATAATCAATTAAATTATACAAAATTATATTTTCAGAAACAATGAAAAATAATATAATTAATTATTTTTATACATGACCGATTTAATCAATAAAAGAACATTTTTTAATTATCTTTATATTGTTTTCAATTCTTTCTTGAAGTTATCAATTACAGTTGCTTTAAAACATTCTATTACTTGAACAAACACTTCAACAACTTATGATCAATATTCTTTTGTTAAAGCTATCATTGAAGATAATTTGGTGGTATTGGTACATTATATAACTATTAGGACATTAATCACATGAATTCAAATATATTCATCTTTAGTTGGTTTTTGCCTTTGGGGTTTCAATTATTATGTCTAACTTTTTTTGTGGAAATAGGTTGGTCTCATTGCGGATTATTTGTTGTACATGTTTGCCACCAAAGATGGCATTGTACGAAGGCAAGTAATTGGCTTACATGTTAAATTATGTGTAATTTTGAGAGATTTCACATCCGTTAAAGTTTTAATAGTCGTAAAGAGTTTTAATACTTTCTACGTTAAGGAATTTCTTTTGATTCAAGAACATAAGGAAAGTTTTTAAAATAATCAATAAAAAAAGTTCGTGTAGCATAGTGCATATTGAAAGGAGAAAACATTCTAATAAAAAATATATACAATGTGTTGAAACTCCCATATAGCACAATTGAGTATAGATATAGGAAGAATTGATATGGTTTAAGTACAAGTTTTTTCCATAACTATAATGTGAGTATTTAATTACTTTACCTTTTACTATCCTTATCATACATGACTCTTTTCATATACTAATGTTATTCACATCATCTACTCTATTCAAACTTCTAATTCTTTCTATATTTTGTTGTCTTTTTTTTTTAATATTTTCAAAGAACTTTATATTCCATATTTTTAATCCTCCCTTCATGTAATTTAGTTTATTTTTTCCATAATCTCATGCTTACTTCTTTATTTATGTAAGATTCCTACAATTTCTTGACTTCCCCCTCAATCTCTTATTGTCTTTCATTGTTATTGCACAATGGTATGATACATTCCTATCTAGCATATATTGTTTACAGCGATTTCATTGGTTCAACCATTCTTAGGTTAGTAACACTCTATATATCCCTGCTTTTTGATGTATCATCTATTGTATACCATGTAAGTTTTCCTCCTACCAATAGTACGTCCACTAGTTTCATGTTATTTATAAATAGATTAAACCCTTTTATCTATTTTCTAATGTTGTTTATTGTATTTCCACCCATTCTCTCATCTCTTTTCCTACAACATTGAAGTCCCTAAGCAAGCACCATATTTTACATGTTGCTTTAATTCTTATTAGCATAACTTCATCCCACATATTTTATTTTTCTTTGAATTCACAAGATGAATGTATATTACCTATAGTTACCCTAATACCATTCTCTTTAATTTTTTCTATTATTATTAAGAACCTCTTTTGTATTATTTCTTTTTCCAAAATGAATGATTTCATTTGCTACACATTTAAGATCTCACTTGCCCTTATATTGTTTGTTATGAATCCATTCAATGTCATTGTTTTCAACATTCTATAAACACTTGCTTGCTTATTTCTGATTTTTTTTTCTCGCAAACACATAATTTCCACAATATTCTTTCCTAATTAGGTTGCTTATATGTGTATCTTTGTAGTCCCTCCTAGTGCTCTTATATTCACCGTTACTATCTTCATATTATATATTTTCTCTATCCCTTTTTTTCCTTGTTTTTGCACCTCTATCACTCTCTTTCATCTCCTTGAGTACATTAATTATTATTTTCTCATCTCCTTTGATCGTGAACCCTAATTCATTTCCTATATTCCACAGTCTAATCACTTCCTTGTTTTCATTATTCAACCATAAGCAATTATGTATACCACTATCTGAAATAAAATTTTTGAGTGTTTTGAGCTGTAACCTATTTGCATTTCTTTTTTGTGTTTTGTTGCTTTGTATTTGATATTGGCTTTTCTTTTGGATACACCTTTGATAGATTCTCCCTTCAATAGTATATTTTTTTTTTTTAAATTTGTTGATCTACCATTGCGATGCTGATTAGCTTCATATGATTTTCAATTATTTCTTCATCTTCTTTCTTCCTTTTCTGCAACCACCTTCCCTTTGTCTCTTTTTTGTTTTCGTTGGCTCCTTTGGGAATCACCATTGTAGCCCATCTTCTGAGAGTTGTCATCTTCTATCCTCGTGTTTTGCCCTAATTGATGTTCATTTCTTCATAGGTTTTCAATTTTGTTTTCTTAACTTTTTACTCGACATACTTGAGTGTCTTTAGTATAAGATTGAACTTCTTCATTATTTAGGCTTAGACATTCTTTTTCAGCATGGTTATTGATATCTTGTTGGGCCTTGTTATCGGTTCAATTTACACTTCTTTCAACTTCGTTATGTGTCTCTAGGACTACCCTTTATGAGAAATTCCTAATTTGTGTATGTTGTCCTTGTCTTCCCTGGCTCTTCTTCTTAGCAGGCATTAGTTTCAACTTTGGTGTTTGTAGATGGTCGTTCTCGGATGCTTCCCAATGGTAACTTTTGTGCCTTGTGACTTTCATTATCATCTCCGACATTGTTGTCTTTGACGAGGTTCTCTTGCGATTTGATTTTTATCTTTATGTGATTATCCTATTCTTGATTAAATTTGTTTTACGAAACACTAGTGTAAAAATGGCATACTACAATGACATTCTTGGTCAATCAAACGAGAACCGGTGTAAAGAAAAATGTGGTGGCATTTCTGTAAATATTTGATACATATTACATCGGTTAAGCCATCTAAGTGGTGTAATATACTACTCTAAGACTGAAATTTGTTTAAAACTTTTTGTTGGTGTTAACATGGTATATTGCACTAGTTAGATGTTTTAATCGGTGTAATATACCAGACTCACAAAAAAAATTAAACAAAACTTAAGTGAGAGCGTGGAATATTATACCAAATGCACATTTAAGCCCCTATATTACACCGGTTGACTCGAGTAACCAGTGTAATATATGGCCACATATAACACCGATTGCTCAATCGATGTTATATGTAATTCACATTTTACAACGCTCACATCAACACCAGTGGCATGATCGGTGTAAAATGTCTCATAGAATCGGTGCAAAATGCCATTTCTACACTAGTGATACCATTTCTGATATTCCCATGAATGATCCTTTGTCATCCCCTTGTTCCTCCTTCTTTATATTTACATTTTTTTTCGTCTATAATTTGGTATAATTCTTCGTTGACTTTCACCTTCATTACCATGTTGGTCTCGCTTTGGATTGACAATCGTATTTTATTCTTGAAAAATCCTGTGACTCTTATGCCTTAGTTGTTTCATATACTTCTAGTGTTTCCATAACTACAATCAATTTACTAAAGCATTCTTCATTCCATAATGATATTGGTAAGCTTCTGTACTTTGCCCACACTATTTTATTTCCTGTGATTTCGTTCTTCAACTAGGGAATGATTGATTCAAACATCATAAATAAGCATTTCCCATTCTCCTCGATTGTTGTTTTAATATTTGGACATTCTTTTTATGTTTTCAATACTTGGTTATCCCTAAGATATCTCACTGTGATGTACCCCTTGTCCCTTATGATTAGGCTGTCTTTTATGAACATGTCATCATTTGTCACTACAAGAAAAATGTCTTTTAGCGACCACCAAAATTGGTCGCTAAATTGATTTGCAACCGAAATAGCGACCAAACAAAATTGGTAGCAAAAACTCTAGTCGCAAATCACTTAACAACAATTTTTTTTATCAATCGAAAAATTGTGATAAAAACGTGCTCGTTATTTTGTTTGCAGAGGATTTGGTCACTCGAATTTTAGGAGAGTAATTCAACTAACAAAAATTGATAAGAAATTCGATCAATAAATCAATCGTTAATGAAGTGAAATTTAATAATTTTAGTAACTAATTAGGAACTATTATTAATGTTAATATTTTTTTTAATACTATTAATGTCAACAATGTGCGAGAGGAAATTGAACTCAAGTCCTTTGAGTAGAGATGAAACTTATACCAGTATATAAAAACATTTGTGATCATATTATTATTATTGTTTTATATTAATATTAATATTTATTTTTATTTTTATAAATATTATTACAATTATTATTACTATATTAATAACAATTAAAACAATATTCTTCTTAATAAAAATAAAATAAAATATTAAAATAATTATAATCATAATAATAAAATAATTATAATTATTATAATAAAATAATTATAATTATTATAATAAAATAATTATAATTATAATTTAATTATTAATTCGATTGTTAATTTTTAGTAATATATCTGTATTTAACTATCAATTTGATTTAGTTCGCTAAACCGATGTAAATTATAAAAAAAAAAATTAATTGTTAATTTGTAGTCACATATTTTTATTTAACTACCAAATGAAATTTAATGAAAATCAAATTTAATCACTGTAACAATCAAACTTAAATTGGTCGATAGTTTAGAAATATATCTTTATATTTAACGAAAAAATTAATTTCAATCGTCAAAATAGTAAAAATTAGTGATAAAAATGAAACTGGATTGTTAGTTGTTACATTTCAATCAATTTATTTGGGTTGCTAAAATGGGTGAATGAATAATTTTTTTACTCTGTCCTATGTAGCTCTCCCTCATCCATGTATATATTTCTTCTCTAATTTTTATCTCCATTCCCTTCCATGTTTCATCACTGCCTCCGATTTTCCAAATATGTTTCCTCTCCAGTTGTGTTTCCTCTTGAAATAAATTCTCCTTAGACTCTTTTTCACCTTTAGAATATTTTTAACATTTCCTTCTCTCCAAAATTTTCTGGAAAGTGTGGGAAAAAGAATGTTGTTCCCCGTTCTTCCATGCGTCTCTCCATTTTGAGCTTAATTCTTAATGTGAGTTACCACATACATAATGTTCTGGGAAATCTGAAAATGTGCTGTTTTCACTGCTAAATCTGAATCATAGTGTGAAGTTTGAAAGCATAGGTCCCAGTAGTGATGTGGGTCCTCAACACGCTCTAGATCAGTTGCATCATCTGCTACTGCTCATTCCAATTCTGAGTAAACATATCATACATCAATTTTCAATGAATACACCATTTAGCTTCCATCATGTGGACTACACATCAACCATTATGTTTCTTCATCTTTCTATGCCACACAAACCAACATCATCTCAATTTTCATAACACACCATCAAGGAATCCATTCATGCCCAACTACATTAATTACTTTTTATATCAAAGATTACAATCATAATCTATTTTTAATTATTTCCATAACCCCACTTCAAGCATTTCAACAAAATCAATCAACCAAATATTACTTCAACCAGTATATATAATTAGTTATTAATTTTTGAACAATTTAAAGTGATTAAACCTATGAATATTTTTTAAATATAACTTAATATATACTATAGAAAATAAGTTAAAGATTCTTTGTCTACTAGAGTGGATGATCAATTGGAAGTTACAAATAGAAATTTAATTAAGATAAGTAAAGAAGATAGTTGAATTCTTTAAGTTTTTTTTTTTTTTGTGGAGGTTTAATTATTGGCCATGTATATGATTTAGGTTGTAAGGTGGTCGCATTTAAAGCTAAGCTTAACCTAACTATATTGTTGTGAGTTGGAATGAGTTATTAAGTTAGGTTATATTTTGTTTATTTCGATATACCCAATTAGAATTTGGTGAGGTAAGGCGTAAATGAGTTTTAAACTAAATAAATTCCATCCAACCTTAATATATATAATAACCATATAATAAAACTGTTATTGTAAAATGTTTTATATCATATATATATTACTACAAGTAAATGTTAATGTTGTAGTACAATTTTGTCTCTTAAAATATCAATTGTGATTTTGATTTTTTTTATTGCTATTATTTAAAATTTTCAATATTTTAAGAATTTCTATTTATATGTGCGTTATATGTACTATATCAAGCTTAATTAAGATAATTAAGGTGTATTGAAACTATTTATTTTGAAGTTTTTCTCCATAACTTTTTTTAATTACTCATCCTAATATCTTAATTCAATCTAACTATAATGAGTTGAGCTACCAAATAAGAAAGGTAATTTTCCTCAATCCAACCAAAATTTAATTTAATTCAGTTGAATTTAAAATTAGAAAAAATTCATTTTAATTAATGTGTTATTTACTTTTCTATAATATAAACAAGACCTTCTTTAGAGAGACAAAACTCAAATTTTTTTTATTGAAAAAATATTTTAGAAAAAAAAATATTTGAGATTAGGAGAAATAATGGATTAAAAGTTTTGATTCAAGATGATGAGAAAATTCCTTGGAACCTATACTATAAATATTGTATACAAATAAATATTTGAAAATTTTGTTGTATCCATCAAAGTTGTTTTTAATAGTGAGTTTCACTCATTCAATACTTAGAAGTACTAAGAATATATTTTCTAACACACTTTTATAAACATATTTTTCTTTGATTGAAATTTATTATGAATTAGAAAACTTTTATTGGGTCTAACAGGTTAATCAGTGACTCTTTCTCCTGCTTCCTAGTTTCAGATTGTTTTTAACAAAAAAAAAAAAAACAGTGTATTGCAGGATATGTTAGCATTCCTTTTCTATGTTTTAAGTAATGATTTTATTAACATTTGATGTAGATGATGATAAGAGCAATGAACTATTTATTACTTCTAGCCAAAATCAATATATTAACCATTAATATTTTTAATTGTTCAATAGATTCACCTACTATATTATATCTCTTTCCACAAAAAAATTTAATAAATATATCCTATTATAATAATTTTTATTATTTTTATCATCTTATAATCATTTATCGTGATTATAATTATAATCATCCTTATCATACTATTACATTTATAATAATACTATTATTGTCCCTCAACAGTACCTAAACATTAGTCATAGCTATTGAAAGTGATGCCTTCACCATAAAAATGTACTCAACACAACAATACAAGTGTAATTATTATTTTCCCTTAAATATATTTAAAATTATTTTCTTTAACTTCTAATATCCATTTTAAAATAGAAAAATAACTGTCACATTCACATCTCATATCTCTGCACAACTACAAATAACACTAAATAAAAATTTCTGCATAGAAATATTTTTAAAACACTGATATGTTGACAAATTTTCCACTAAATTATAATTAAAAAAATAAGTAATGTTATATCAAATTAGTACTACTGTCCACTCTACAAGTAAGAAAAAAAGAATCGATGCTTAAATTGGATAGATTGTTATATAAGAAAATTATTTGAGGCAAATGAAAGTGAGTGAAGATTGAGAGATATTGTAGTGAGAAAGAGAAAGAGAAAGAGAAGTACATTAATTAATACATGCAAGAGAAATGGACTTTTACGATGGAAATTGGCGAGTGAAACGGGTGGTGTAATACTTAGCAATGAAATCAGAAGCTTTTTTATCAATACCAGGCTCTGCAACCCAATGCTCTCTGTCTTCATCACTCGCAAATATCCTTCTTCTCCCACTCTCACTACTTTCCCAACACTCATAATCATTCCTCCTTCCACTTTTGAAACAACTCTTAAGAACACAAAATGGCCCCTTACATCCCATTTAGATTTTTACAAGGATGTTTTAAGCTTTTTGAGGTAATCAAAGTGTTGAATTTTCTACTTGTTTTCGTTGCAATTAAGGTACATGCATGGGTGTTCGAATTTATAGATATTGTAACTTCTTCACATGTTTATGTTAGATCTCCTATTGGACGATCAAAAAGTAGGCTACGGATTCCCTGAACTTACTTATAAGACTGGTTATTGGTGAATATTGGAAATGAAGCATAAGTTCAGTTCACACAGTCAAACATTGCTTTTCTTTTATCCTCCTCACTTTTATTCCCTAAAATTTTCTACCAATTATTTTAGTTTAAGGCTCACAAAACACAAAATCATAGATACAATACATTTTAATTTAAATTAGATATAATTTATTCATTTATCTTTATCCCTTCAAATTTTATTTAAATATTTTATTCATTTTAATCTATTTAATAAAAAACCATCTAATTATTTAATTTTATCAAAATTCATTTTTAACAATTTTACATATATCCACATTACTAGATAATTTGTATTGTTTTCAACTATGATTTGCAGTAACGAAAATAATGTTTTAATCAGACGCTAATAATCTTACAATTTCATTAATTAAAAAAGTTTATCAATCACACTCTTTACATCCCTAACAAACTTTCATAATTTTCTTTCTTTCTTTTTCTTCACTTTTCACTCTCTTAATCAAAACCTCATTTTCTACTCTTTTTTTTCCCTTTAAATCCATCATTTTCCTCTTCCATAAATCCTTCCCTTAAACAAAATATTAGGAAATTAAAAAATAGACTGAAACGAGATTTATAATTGACTCAATTTCAAGTATTGTTAATGATACTGTGTAGTTCTGGTATGTGAAAGAATATGAGAAATGAAATATGATATTGGAAGAGTCACATTATCCTTAATATTTCATCTCCAAGCATTTATGATAGGAGTTTTGCAACATGTGTCTACCGTGAGTGTGTGCAGTACCCATTACCCTTAACATTATTCGTTTTAGTTTATCATCTAATTAGTTTTTTCAAGTAACACATGAATTACAATATGTATGCCATTAAAAACCAAAGGCTAATTTTGTAACCTTGTTGGATCATATCTGTGAGAAAATTCACATTTTTGTTCTAAAAATTAGATCACATCTCATAGTTTTGGATAGCTAGCAAAGCCAAGTACAAAATAAGTGTCATCAGTTGGCATACGTAAGCCAACTTATTTTGGGCCTGAAAACAATACAACCTAGCTTTGGTATCTTGGACTCAAAGTTTTTTTTTTCAGCATCTTGGACTCAAAGTAAGGTTTTGCTTTTTGCACAGAAAGCACCCTCACATAAAAGAGAACTTATGCATCTTGATTTTTGTAATAATGATAATTTTTTTATTTGTTATTTGAGATGTTAAATATTTATATAAAAGTTTTTATAATGAAAATTTTTATAAAATGTGTGTTGACTAATCATTCAACAACCTAAAGTATTCTATTAGGTTTAGAAATATTTATATAACTAGATTATGACTTGTACAATTGTATGTTTGTATGTACTGCTTTTCAGTTTTGACAAATTCAGTATTTGATTTGTGGATCATTATTTGTAACAATTAATTTTAAAAGTGCTCAATTTAACTCTAGAAATGCTTTGTTGCACTCATATTCACTTTCTCACAGATTTAATCTTAAAGTCAATAGAAATTAATTAAGAATCTTAACTGATACATAAGTTGCATCTTAAGAATTGATATAACTAAAAATATACTTATATAATCTCACTCTTTCTGTTATTTTCTTTTTCCCTCACGTCTCAAACTCAATTTTTCTTCTTTTGTCACTTTTTAGATGTTATTGTCTTTGGTTCTTCAAATTACGATATTTAAGATATGCAAAATATTTAGTTGTTATTAGCATGAAGGTATTCAATCCTCAGACAAAATCACAAGTGCCTAATTTTTATTTTATTTTATACATTTATAGTGTATGCAAAATTATTTATCCACACATAATCCAATCTAATTCGTAAATATCTTAGTAGTCATAAAGTTAAAATAAACATTTATGCAAAGAATATTTGACTCCCTATTGCAAAGAACATTTGACTCCCTATTGCAAAGAACATTTGACTCATTTACACTCAATAATTGTTGATGTTAAACATAGAGAGAATCTAAACTCAAATATATTATTCCTTTATGATTTATCCATGTTATGTTTATTTACTTGTGAAACAATCTCTAAAATAAGAGTTAAAATAACACTTTCATTAGAATGTTGGAAAAATCAGAACTAATTTTTCATTTTTTGTGTAGAAATAAAATAGACACTTGTGGAAGCAATGACCAAACAAAAGAAAATAAAGTCTACACTATGAAATTAGGATTACAATATTTGTTTCTCTCACTCAGAGGATAACACTTAATCTCACCCAACAAGGATGAAATACAATGTCTCTCTAACCTCTCACTAGGATTTATAATCTCACTATGGTGGATATCAATTCTCTCATTGAATCTCTATGTTGCTCTTCTTACTTGTTTGCATTTCTCTCCCCCACAAGTTTCCTCTATCTAAAGAATGAGATAAGAGATAATAGATAATTAATGTTTGACACATTTTCAAGATACCTTAAAAATACTATCTTTAACTTTGTAGGTTGAACTTCAGTCTTCAACCGACATAATTACTAGACTTAGAAATGTCCATTAAATATACTCAATGGGACAATTATCAAGATTCATTGATATATCCTCTCATTAATTAAAAAAGAATTTCCAATATAGATTAGGAAATATTGTTGAAGTTTTAAACAATATTAGAATAAACAAAATCAATCAAATCATCCAAATTCAGAATGAAAATATTATTTACAACTCTCCCTAACCTTTAGTTGAATCTCCGGCAAAGTTATCTCCAACTTTTGAAAGTCATTTATTAAAATTTTTAGTTGTAGGTTGTTCACCATCAAAGAACTTGTTATTAAGTTTGATGTTCTTAGTAAGTTGTTGCAACATTTTGCAGTATGACCAAATATACAAAAAATTCATTGTTGAATACACAATATTTTAACTTGAACCTATTTGAACTGCTGGAAAAATCAGGGTGAAATCACCTCCTAGAACAACTACATGTCCACAATAAAGGCACGTTAGGATTAAAAGATGTTGAGAACCGTAGAATATCTCTTAAACATTTGTCTAAAGCTTCGAAACAAAACTTATTTATCATAGTTCTGTCATCCAATATTATCAATTTTTCTTTTTTTGAAAAGTTTAGCATGTGAATTCTCTTATTTATACTACAACACGAGTCATTTGTTTGAATAAACACTTCATCCATTTGAAAGTTTCAAGGAACAATGAGATACATCTGACCCTTAAAACACAGAGTAAGTGTCAATGTTCCAAACAAAACTTTTACCAATGCCTCCATAACCAAATATGCCTCTATTCTTTTTAATCAGCAAAAGAATTTAAAAGTACTAAGATCTTCCAATTCATTTACAAAAAGGAACATATAATGTTGAAATATTACATAGGTTTATTAGCCTCTTCTGTTGGTATAACAATGGACCATATAGAAAGAAAAAACCACCTTCTTTTTCAACAATTGCTTCCATTATCTTGTCATAAGCAAATTACTAATTATTTATCATGAAAAATATTGATTTAACAATTGTGATAAACAAGTGTGAACAAAATTCAAGTCTTCTGTAGTGAAAATAAGATCCAAAAAAGTTAATCCAAAATAGTGAAAAGTTAGAATAAGATCCAAAAAAGTTAATCCATAATAGTGAAAATAATTCATATCACTTCTCTCTCATGCATCATTGTTTGTTGGATCCAACAGGAACCAAGTTCTTGTGGCCTTAAACCTAATAACTAAGTTGTGGCTGGTTGATGTTCCAAAGCATTATTAACTCCCGAACCTCTTATTAGAAGATACACGTTTCCCTATTAAAGAAAATTATGTTTTTCTTTCTATGGATCAAACCCTAACCAGTCAAATAAAGAACATGTCTGCTCTCTTTCCATGAAAATTTCAAACTACAACTTTCTCTCAAACAATATGAACCAGTTGATCTTGATAATTGAATTTTTAGTTTTTGCATAAATTTATAAATTAGAATATTCTCTTCTGGTTTTGATGGAAAAGGGCCAAACCTGATATAAGTAAAGAAAACAGAATTCACGTCAAAAGGATAGAAAGAAAGAGATCGCATGCAATGTACTCTACTCTCAAATGCCCTCCTTCACATCAAACTATGTCCCTTCAACGTGATTTTGTCGGATTCATATTCATTATTTTTTTTTTAACAAATATTGTAAAAAGTGGACATTATATTGGTTCCAATAACGACCTATGTAAAAAAGTGAGATATTATATCGCTTCTAAGAACCATGTAATAAAAGTTTTTTTTTAACTCTTTAAATACACTTTTATATGGTTATTATTTAAAAAATTTATATTGGTTACTATATAGAATGAATATAATATTTGTATATTTTATATAGATTATTGAATTAATAAATATGTTTCACTTTCTACGATAATGATATTTACATTTTGTTGGGAAAATCATAACTATTTCTCTCTCTTTGGTGTAGATACAAAATGGACATTTGTAGAAGCAATAAGCAAGCAAGTGAGAAGAACAACATAGAGAGTAAATGTGAGAGTTGATATCCATCATAGTGTGAAATTAGAAAATGTGATAAGCATTAATAGTTCTCGACAATGGTATCATTCACTAGTTCTGATACAAGATGGAATGAGTCATCACTCTTGAGAACTAGTCTGACATGTTGACCTAGACGATTTCAATTAAAAAGATACTAGACTGTTATAGGGAGTTTAATTATTTATACCACTCAATTAAGTCGGGAAGAGGGAGATTTGTTGGTAATCCCTCCTAATTAATGGGAGATCATGACCAATAAATCTTGGTTATTGATCCATTGAGTATATTCACTGATGAACATTCCAAAGTCTTGGAATTATATCTCTCTTGTAGACTATAAAATTTAACCTAGAAAGTTATAGGTAATATTTTCAAGGTATCTTGAGAATGTGACAAACATTAATTATCCATTATCTCTTTATGAGGAAACATTCCTCTCAACTTGTGAAGAAGAGAAAGACAAGAAAGTGAGAAAAACAACATAAAGAGTAAACGAGAGAGTTGATATCCACCATAATGTGAGATTATAAATCCTAGTGAGAGGCTAGAGAGATATTGTATTCCATTCTTGTTGGGTGATATTAAGTGTTACCCTTAGAGTGAGAGAAACAAATATTGTAATCTTACTTTCACAGTGAAGACATTTTCTGGACTAGGTCATGTGGGTTTTGAATACGAAGTATTATCACGCAATGATTAAATGGAAATATTACACAATGGTCTAAACAGTCTTAAGATAAATGGTCAGTGGTGTGAGGACCCCCTAATAGTAAAAGAGAGGGTGAAAGAGTTTCTCAGGAAAAGGTTTAGAAATTAACAGTAGGTTCAACTCAGGTTGGATAATGTGTCCTTTAATAAAATATCATATGAGGATAATGCTATGTTGGTTGGTAGTATTTATGAGGAAGAGATAAAAGAGGCAGTTTGGAACTGTGATAGTAATAAGAGTCTTGGTCGGATGGTTTTAACTTTGACTTTATTAAATTTTGTTGGGAGGACATTAAGAGTGATGTTGTGAGTGAAGTTAAAAATTTTGAGGAAGGAGGGAGATGGATGAAAGGGAGATTGTGAAGAAGTCGTGTCATGTTGGTACCATGTCAAAGTAAACTCGTGTTAATGTGACACAATTTTAATTAGCGATTTTTTTTTAAAAGTAAAGACGTGTCTAAGTAGCAGAACCTCAGATCAAAGTAGGTTATACTGAAATCATGCAAGGGTGACACGACTCCAACTTAACAAGTGTGTTTTTTAAAAAATTGGAATAATTAATTGAATTATTAATTTAACAAATTTTTATAAAATTAAGAAAGAAAGGTTTAGTTATTTTTAATTGAAAAATGAACTAAAAATGGTGTTATAAACGTAATTAGAAGTCTAAAATTTACAAAAAGGCCTAAAAATACTTTTTAAAAAAAAAAAAAACTATTAGTAAATGGTTGATTTTTTGAAAATTTGGTATCCCCAATCCCCTTCGAGTATTGACCATCGCATTCCTAACCTCATTTTAAACAACTTCTATTTTTAACGTGTTTCAATTCGAGTTATTTATAAAATTTATCAAAAAAATGTATAGGCTGATTTTTTTTATAAAATTTGTCAAATTAATAATTCAATTAATTATTTTCATTTTTTAAAAAACAAAAAATAAAAACATTTAAAAAAATAATAATAAATCTGAAGTCATGCCACGATGCAACTTTAAGAAAAAAATCGTTAATCAAAATCCTGCTAGGTTGGCATGCATTACTAAATTTTAGATAAAAAAGTAATTAGTTATTATCTTGACTAAATTAGATACTATTTTATAGATTAAAAAATTATTGGTATCGAAAGTAATTTTTATTTAATGATTTTTTTATAATGAAGAGTTTGTATTCGGTACCAAGTTGTGTCACTTTAACACAACTCTAACACGACTTCCATAATGAAATCGTGTCATGTTGCATGACTTTTCTTAATTTGTAATTTTTTTAAAAATCAGTCTCATATCGTTAATAATTATATATATATATATATATATATATATATATATATATATATATATATATT
>Ga0123342_1000579_pt1 | contig 58311 bp, 22 predicted proteins | sample Turbeawhitnodule_FD_89960 | JGI IMG/M metagenome (GOLD analysis project Ga0123342, IMG submission 89960) | Root nodule microbial communities of legume samples collected from Mexico - Turtle bean Mexico white nodule | ecosystem: Host-associated > Plants > Roots > Nodule | place: Mexico: Nepantla... | reverse complement strand
TTTAAAAAAAAAAATTAAAAAATTAGTTATAAAAATTTTCACAAAAAGATTTTAAATTTTAATGAAAACTTTTAAAAAAAAAAAATGTTGAAAGTTTACTAAGTAAACTAAAAAAAAAAAAAAAAGTGATCACTAATGAACACACTTAAATTTCAAGTATTTCTTAGTCAAAGTTTTTCCTATATCCTTTTTCACAAAATTTCTTAGTAAAAAAACTTCAAAAATATTTTTCCCAAATGTATGTGTACACATACTCTTAAGGACTAAAAGAATGTTAACATTGCTTTGATTGAGAGATGAAACTCTATATTGTCACTTAGACTTAAAATTACAAGAAATAAAAGTGCAAGTAATGATATCACAAAGAAAACAATAAAATTTAGTTGAATTCTTAAGTCAAAGTGCAAGTGACACTTTGAACCCATAACACACTTTCACAAACTAAATACTTAACCATACAAAGTTTGACAAACAAGATGGGATTACACCAAAGACATTTCCCCAAGACACCAAAGCAAAGGAAAAAAATTACAAATAAGCAAAGAAAGTATAAAAATTATACAAAATTTCGTGACAAAAGATGAAATTACAACATAGAAATGTAGCTAACAACGAATTTTGCACAAAAAATTTAGATTTCTAATAGAAAATTTTGTTGTTAACTCGTTTTTGTCTTTGTTTTTGGTTCTTCTTATTTCAATTGACAAGATTTCGGTCTAGCTCTTCTTCTCAAGTGTAGGCCAAATCAGGTCAATTTCTTAATCAAGGTTATCTAGAACAACGAACTATCATAATCAATTTCTTGACTTATAATAAGTTGTTTCTGCATTAAGATGGAATAGTTCAAGCCAAGTACTCAACTTTTTTCCCCAGACATTGGTATACTTGATTGATTTGAAAGGTTTCAGATACATGAATCTGTCTCGCGACATCATTCATGCTCTATGGGCATTAATGGTCGTTTCTCATCATTAAGCATTAAACATACAATCAAACCAATAAAACATGAATCTTAAAGAAAACAAGCATTCATAAATAATAACAACTCAAAAGATATTACATTGCTCCTCAATCCCAACAAAACATATTTAGCAACTCATGATAAATTTCACAATAAAAATTATAGAGGAGTTGCTAAGCACAATAAACATGGATCCCTGTAAGTTCCGTGCCAGCTTTTTAGGCTTTGGTCTTCTACCTTAGTGTATGCCTTCGTTTCAGCCTTCCATTGAAGTATGAGGACCTCTCTATTTAGAGAGTTTAGTGAGGACCTTCAGCAAATTTAGCTTCCACTCAGCGCAAAGACAATCCACTCAATGGATTGACATTCTACATTCTGAAGGAAACTTTTGGCTTCAATCTTTTTTCTTGGGCTTTAGAAGATTATAAGCTTTTTAGTTTTGGGATTCACACCAAGCTAAGCCCAATGAAATCCTTTCTTGAACATGGACAATTCTTAGGCTTGGGATTCGCTTCAAGCCAAGTCAAAGCAAATCTGCAACCTCTCTTCTTTGGTTGTAGTTAGCGTTATTCTTTCTTTGATGTAGTTCTTAACAAACTTTTAATGAAATTATCATCTGATAATTAATTATTCCACATTTAATATAAAATTAAAATAATAGGAAGAGATAACTAGAGATGTTTCACATATGCTCGTTTCTAACACATGAGATTTTCTCAATTTAAAGAGATGAAATATTAAAACAAATAAACAAATATATATTTGACTAGGTATTATTATCTCATTTGTATTAATAAAATTTAATTGTTTTTCAATTTTACATTTATTTTATCATACTAACGTGGTCATAAATATATCTATACAGATCCATCATCTAGTATTGGATAGAAAAACGGTGGTGAACTGATGATTATATGGTAATAAAAATGGCCTTTCAGGTACTGCTCAAATCCTCAAAGAGCTATCAAATACTATATTTCTGTGATACCCCTCTTAGTTGCTGCAAAAAGATACTATCTGATAAAAAAAGCCAAAAGTCTGAAGGCTCATCATTTCTGCACTGATCTACGTTTTCACCCTCTCATATCAATGGCAACAACCACAGTAAACTTAGTGTGGCATCTCACAGGTGTGACATTTGCTGCCCTTTTTGAAACAGCCTTAATTTCATACCTTTCAGCACTTAGCTTATCTATGTGTTGAGTACAAAACACTCACATCACGCACCTTTCTCTTTTGCAATCTCATAATTATAGTCAGAACAATGGAGTGCCTGAAGCCTAGAAGGAAAGAAGGCCAGGAAATGGATGTCATTGAGAAAGACTTACTGAAGAAAAGCATCAACTATATACAAGACAACATTACAACATTTACAAAGGCAATATAGGCTGCAACTGTAACGAGAAATCAATACAACAATCAACTACGTATGATGGAACCTCGAAGAGATTTAAACGAGCAAAGGACAAAAAGATAATAAGAGGGTAGCAAACATGATAAGAGGTCGAAGAAAATATATTTTTTGGTAGCAAACATATACATTAGCTGTTTTTCCTTCTATTCATCTGGGTGTCACTTATAAGTCTCATTTCTACATTAGCAGGGATCAAGTTTTTATATCTTACAGTCCAATGAATTACCAAATATTAGTCTGCAAAGCATACTTTTCGTATATTGAAACTGAAAACGATTTGCAGCATGACAATATGAACTGGTCAGTTGCAAAGCAATGATTCAATCAGGAATGCATTTACAGGCAATAGTTGGCATAGATGCTAATGTGGCCAACAAATCTAAAAAAACTACTGTCACAAAAGGTGAGATATACATTCACATGTACACCAAAATTGGGTGCACAATGATTCCTTTTGAGATAAATACCCACATGGGCAACACAAACTAAAACTCAAACTCAACGAGTTCACACCTCGTCAACATAAAACTATCCATATCAACACATGTCCATTTAAATTGAACCCAAAAGAATAACATCAACATATGAATGAAGGGGCCTGAGATATGGCAGACGCGGATGAATCCAGAACCAAAGAACCATATTTCTCGAGTAACAAAACAAAACAATCCCCAATGCTCAAGAGGTAGGAAATATATTCACATTCTCGCGTCCACCATAACAACAATGGAACCCGAAAAATAGCATACACCCTGAAGCACCATCGTTCATAATTATTCATCAATCAAGAGCTTCTCGAATCATGAACTTTCTTAGCCAAGGAGTCACGGAAAGCCAAAGCCTTGGACGACACAGCCTCACCCTCCAACGAATCATCAAACGGGCCACTGTCAGAATCCTCAAACCCGGAAGCCAAAGCCGAAAAATCCTCCCGCATGAGCAAACTATTATGAAGAATGGAGCACGCGCCGATATACGCCACGGCCATCTTAAGCTCCTCGGTAACGGGTCGACTGAGGACCCCCCAATTCCTCAAACTGGCGGCGGTTCGGAGCGCAGGGAGGCGCATGGTTGCATGGGCGGCGTTGAAATCGGCTTGGACGGAGTCCGGGAGAGGGTGGGCGAAGGGAACGACGAGCCAAGGGAGCAAAGGGTATTGGGAATCGGCGATGAGGTACTGGGTAAATGATGCGTTGAGGAGGGTTCCCTGTTCGATGTCGTTGAAGAGAGTAGAGGATTTGAGGATTTGGAAATCGGATTTGTCTCCAGGGAAGCCCGCGGCGATGGTGAGAATCCGGAAGGAGGAATCGACGACAATCTGGGCGGCAACGCGGGAGGTGGAGTTGGTGTGGGGGTTGACTACATGGAAGCGGGTGCAGAAAACGACGCCGCAGCAGCTGGGGAGGCCGGAGAGGGATTGGAAGGAGTGGGAGACGGAGCGGAGGTCGGAGGGGTTGGGGAAGGAGACCCAGAAGCGGAAGTTGGTGCAGAGGACGCGGCAGAGTTGCTTGACGCAGAATTTGGCGACGGGAACGGAGACGTCGAATCGGGAGGAGATGTCGGGGTAGTGGAGGCCGGCGGAGAGGCGGGAGAGGCCGATGGCGAGGCGGAGGGCGGGGGAGAGGTTGAGGGGGAAGAGTTCGGCGGGGTCGCGGCAGTCGAGGAGGGGCTCGAGGAGGCCGGAGAGCCATTGGAAGGTGGAGGAGGTCATCATGAAGGAGTTGCGGAAGGAGTCGGGAGTGCGGGTGAGGGTGAGGGAGAGGGGAATTGCGTGTTGGGAATCGCGTTTGCGTTTGCGTTTGCGGGAGAGTGAGAGAGAGAGGGTGGTGGTGAGTTGGTGGGAGAAGAGGAGGAGGGGGAGGAGCGAATGGGAGGAATTGGGGATTTGTGAATTGCGTGGGAGAATGTGGAGGAGCAAGAGGAGGAGCTGGGAGATGAGGGATGAAAGTATGGCGGCTAATTTCCGAGATTCCATGATCATAGAAAAGAGAAAGGGAATTTGGGGGAACGAAAACCGAGGTGCCCTGCCCCTGTTCTGTTTTGTATGTATTGTTTTTGTGAGAGCATAAAAGGTTTGGTTTTACAGTCAACTCACTCACTCACTCTCTCTGACACACCTGCCCTTTCACTGCCTCTCAACGTATCACCAACCTTCCATTTCGGCGCCCACCTCAACTTTCCGAACCTTCCATTTCATCCGCACGTGCCGCCTCTATCCCCTTATTTTAATTCCTTTTTTTTTCATTCAATTACATTGCTACCCTTCACAGTCTCTCACTATCTCTCAGCTCAATTATAAAATCAATGCATCTTTCACATTTCATCCTTTAATTGAGGTTTTCAATTTAAACTTTGTGGATAAAAAAATATCACTTCCCAACTCAAAATTGTTACCCGAGATCAACAAATATCAGTTGTAGGTGAATATTTTGTACCGATTACATGGTTACGAAATAAATTATATGAAAAAAATAATATCATTAGTATATGTATTGGTACGAAGGTTCCTTGTCAAAGTTTAAGGTAGGTTGAATTGGTCAAAAATCAATTCAATAACTTATCATGTTGGTATATGATCAATAATATGGTATTAAATTTAAAATCGATATGATTACCTAGACCAAACTTAAAGGGTTTTATGAGGTATTCTCCTAAGAAAATTAAGGAGGTTTTTGAACTGTTATTTTATTGTCAAATATAATAATAAATAAAGTAATCTTTTATCTTTCAATTTTTTGGTTCACTTTAAGTTATTTTTTTCAGTATTCAAGGATCTCTCCTACATCTAATCAATTACAATCTCTTCTACATCTAATCAATTACGATTCAGTCAAGAGAATTCATCTTGTGACACTAAGCAACAAACATACTGATAAATACTGATAAACACACTAGAAATGAATGACTTTCTTATAGTTGTTTCTTAACCAGAACATTGACGCCTATCATGGGGCAAGGTAAACCTTTCCCACCACCAACCATTTGTTACTTACTCTCCTCTAACCCAGATGAGAAATCCTAGACAGATGGCTTGACAAGAAATAGAAAATGACACCCACACTCTCCAACAAATCTTTCAGATTATACAAGATTTGCAATGGGAAAACATGAGGCTCGACAACTAGTAGAAGAAGAACTCTAGAGGGAAGCTCTCTGATAGGAAGAAAAAGAATATAGGCACCAACTGGAAAAGGCCATGAAGGCCCTTGAAGAAAAGTATAAAGTTAATGCTAAGTTGCATCAAATGATACGAAGTAGATAATTAGTCCAAGAAAGGATGTGTTGGATTTCATCATAACATAGATTATGGACGAGTCAGTGTACTACATGCTGCCAAAGTTCATATGTTTTGTAGGATTTATAGATCTTGAGGAGTATCTCTGACTTCTGAGCCTAAATGATGATTTCTGGAGGATCAAATGTTGTCTGATGTATCCATGTATCCCTCCATTCATGGGTTGCCATGTGGCAATCCATGTATCCCAAACCTCCCCATTCAAGATGTGACAAGTGACATATGGAAGAGGAGAAGGCAAGTAATAGGCGCCTCATTATTCCATGTGGAAAAAGAATAGTCACTTTGGAAAAATGAAGGAAAAGGCTCTATGTAGGTGTCCATGTGGCACCTATGTGGATGCCAAGTAAAGTTCCCTTTAACCTCTTTGACTCTAATATAAAAATTGGCCCAAATACAAGACCCAAAAAGTTTAATACAATATTTTAATGACTAAATTAGAAATTCTTAATTACTCTATAGAAATTTACAAGGCTTCAGAAAGAGAATCTTCTAGAAAATAGTATTTTATTCAACATTTCTTCTCTTTTGAGCTTGATGATTTAGGTGACTGGGATGGTCTTTCATGAGTCCTAGGATGGTCCTCCATCATAATGGATTTAAGGTTCTTCTTAAACTCCGAGACATACCTAATATATGTTAATGTGCGAATAATGTCATCATGCATCCTTATTCGTACAAAGTCGTTACCAATAATCTTTTGAGAATACCATTTTTCATTAGAACATTGTCATCGTCCAACTCTTTTGATGTTACAAATAATTCCCTCTTAGGACTCATGTGAAAGGAGCACCAAAAGTCTAACACCCACCTATGAAACGCTTATTGTCGAGTTAACTCAAACTCATCCTTTTGACATGTAGTTGTCATAGTCTACTTCCCCAGTCTTGGACAATCCCTCCTCCCTGGCTAATTGCAATGCCTACAAACGTCCTTATGATTAGTATTGTCCTTTTACTTGACCTTCTTCTCTTTCTTGAAAGTTATCAATCCAAAAAGATGATGCACCTTAACTTTCTCAAACACTCTCAATCGAAGTTCCCTCGTGTAGAAGCTTGACTTAACTTCCTTTAATGTGAGGCAATTATATACTTAAATAACTTACTACGTTCTCCTAGGAAGGTGGGCGAGAGGATACAATAATCATGGTTGTGTCTTCAACATCTACCTTGACAACATTGTCTCGGAGCTCCATCAATATTGAATTGAGTTAATCAAGATGAGTTTTTAGTAGTTTTCCCTCCTTCATGTAAAGTTTGAACGTAAATTGACTTTGTCATGAAGAGTTTCCCTAACTTCAGTCACAATATAGAGTGACTCGTTTGACAATTATAGAAGGATTGTAAAATGAGTATTTTCCTCCATCAATTCCAACACATTTCTCTCTATGTGCAACATACTACTGAACAATAGTTCACACACCCCTTACTCCTTAAGCAATGCTCTTATCTTGATCCTCCAAAGGTTGAAACTATTATTCCTATTAAACTTATCTATCTTTAAAGTGATACCCATTCTATCCTATAAAAATCTTGTTCATAAACAAAATAAGTGGTTGTGATACCACTTGTTGTACAAAAACAAGTCAAAAATGAGTTTTGAAACAACAAAAGAATAATGATACATTAATTATGAAACACACCTTCTAAAGAAGATGAATGAACAAAGAATACAAATAAAGATATAAAGAATGTTTCTTCTTATATTATTATTTCATGCAAATATACAAATATCTTCCTTTCTCTCCTAAAAATAGAAGCTCTTAGAAATCATGTTACAAGAATGATATAAGAAACACTCCTAAACTTCTTACTAATTGAGTATAAAATAGTTATACAAAATATACTACTATTACACCATCTCATAAAAGTAATACCGTTACATGGTTGAACCTAATAGACACTATTGATAAACAAAACACTCTATTAGACAATATAAGTTATTAGACTTTAACACTCTCATCCTAAAAAATAGTTTACTACCTAATATATATATATATATATATATATATATATATATAATAACTATAACATATATATATAAAAAAAAAGTCTTTGTCAGAAACCTTTGACTGTGTTTTAATTTATATAAAATAACACACACATTTTTGTAATTTAAGGATTTTCAATATTTTCTGCATTTTATATTTAAATGCAATAATCCATAATGGCAATAATTTGTTAGTATCTGATTTGGAAAAGTCAGACTGAATGAAGGAGATTTCCGACATGAGGATAAGGGATGAATATAAAATTGATGCAATGAGAATAATTTGGAATCATAAAACTAGAATCTCACTCAAACACGACAATGCCCTTACCAACAAACAATAGTCATGTATATATTTTATTTTTTTTATTTCATTTTATCTTATTTCAGAGATAATTGGTATATTAATTGGGACCCATCTTATGATTATACATAATAATATTTATTTTTCAAGAATCCCTTCATGTAATCTATCATGCATTTATTTATTTATTTATATTATTCGTTGTTCATGCTAATAATTCTTACCATCTCCTGCCCCATGTCAACTTCTGGCTACTTCACTACTTGCCAATGGATTTCTTTCTCATTTCTCTATAATACGAAACTATTAGCTAGTTATAAGAATAATTAGCATCAATCTTCTTGATTTTAACTTCTTAATGTGAATGTTTGAAACTATTCAAAAATATTTCAACCCTGCATTTTACTTGATTTTTTGCAAAGAAAACATATTAGAGAATAATAGTTTATACAAAAATTTATACAATGTGGAATATAATATTATTATTGCATAGTCAAACAAATGGTTTAACTAAGATATTCTGTCTAGCTCAAAAACACTTATGAAATGAGATTATAGAGATTGGAAGTTTATGATTCATTATGAAAGCAGTCTCACACGGCCGCACCTATTATGGGAAAAAAAGCCACACAATATGTACAAGAACTCGGCAATGCTGCATTGTCCCAAAAACTAAAAGAAAATTTAATTGAAAATGAACAAAAGGTTCACCAACTTGAAGTTTTGCTCCCCAAGATCCATGATTAGGACTTGAGCACCCTCTCAATAGCAGCTACATAAAACTCCTTTGGCATGGTACCAATTACAGAATCGCATTTCTGACCATTTTTGAACAGTAAAACCACAGGGACAGCCTTAATTTCATAGTCTTCAGCAATTTGCATGTCAGTGTCTGTGTTGACTATGAAGCACTTGAGTTTTCCAGCATACTCTGTTGCAATCTCATCTATTATCCGGTGAACCATCCTGCACGGTCCACACCAATTTGCATAGAATATAACAAGGACTGGAGTTTCACTTTTCAAAATCGAATTATCCCACAAGTCTTTGGTAACTGGTGTAGCTGCCACATAACAAGTTCACATAATTTAAGGCCCATCTATTCATTCAAGTCACAACATCACACATCCACATATCATGAATGTGAAATTGAAACCAGGACCAGCTAAAAGTAAGAAACAAACAAACATGACCCTTTAACCATTGGGTGAACTATTTCAACATAAATACCCCTTGTCTAGTTACATAGAGAGTGAGAAACTTTCTACTCATAAATAAACACAAATGACTTTAGATGCCTTCCTACATGGATGATTCCAATCCTTTCTTTTTTGTGGCAGAGGGGATATTATGTATAGGTTATCCCATCATGATACAATTCAAACATACTAAGTCTGAAAATAAACAACTTGGACACTCAGCAATGGAGGTCAAGCCACCAAACCTATTGATAAAATAGCCATAAGAAGAAGAAGCATGAGGGGAAGAATGAACTTTTCAAGCACTTCAGATGAGAAAACAAAAGACAGTTCAAAATTATCAAGTTGGCCACAATGTCCTCAAAAACAAGAGGAAAAAACAAGGAACTACTAGAGTATGCTAGCAACTCAAACTAGGAATCAATATTCAATACAATGATGAATGATCAACTATGCTACACATTTCCTTGATATTTAAATAAATATGGATAAAAAGATGAAAAGTATACTGAGGTTTATAATGCTTCGGATCTTGTATGCTGGGCTTTCAGGTGGAAGTAAGATAATCATAAGTAACAAACCTTGCCAACCTTTCATAATTCCATGCCTCTGCCGGTTACTTTGACTACAAATTATTTACAAGGAAAGGCTTCACAAAACAACTACAATTCAAAAGAATGAATCTATTCCAATTGCAACTTATACTGTGAGTGGTTTGAACCAAGGTAGTTAAATTGAGATACTAAATGTCAATCGGAAAGCCTATTTCTTGAATCACAATTTGAATTGTATTGTGAATAATAGTCATATTCATGATGAACAATAAGACAGCACACACAAACAAATATATAAAAGACTTACAAAAGCACAAATTCATGATCAATATCTCTAGGATTCTTTAACACAATGTGACAAATGAAAACAAATATAAATAAACATAAATCTAGGCTATTTGTTGGGCTTTTAAGTTTAATATCACAGCCCAATTAACAAGTTAAAATAAACAAAAGAGGGGTTTTAAAAACTCATGTGACACACCTAACCATCTACATATGAATTTGTAAAAAGGCATATAAATTGTGCAGACAAGCTGCAGAAAGCCCATACCCGAAGCAGACACCTAACCCGATTTTCTTTCCTATGTTTCCTTACTGTCGAACTCTAAACTCTAAACCCTGAAAGCCACCTTCTGTCCCTGACACACTAACCGGATTTTCCCTAGCAACAGGTCAAAAACACGGGAAACAATGATGCAACTCCTGCCAGAAGACACAAAAGGTGGCAGTGATTGCCTTTATCATGGACTCCATAACGCAACAGCATCACGATTGCATTGAAACCATAACCACAATAGCGTGATATGTGCCAGAATCATGCAATTCACTGGGAGATCGCAATTCATGGGTAATGGCGATTGCCCTGAAACCAGGGATACAATAGTGTGATAGCATCGCCGCAGTGCCAGAATCATGGTGCAATTCACTTGGAGATTGCAATTCATGCAATACTTGAGTGATTTGTACAATATGCTGGACAATTCAGACGCAAAAACCAACTCATCATGATTTGAATCGCCAGGTTTCGAATCGTATCAAAACAATATTATCGTGCTATACTAACTAGTAACTACCATGGTTTGAACATTTTTGACACATGCACTATTCTGAAAAAGACAAGATTAAGAGAATACGAAAGGAGAACTATAATCCCATTTTCAAGCAGATCCAAAATGACCATTTCAACACGTCCACCGTTTCACAGAACTCTACCTAAAATTTACCCAGAAGTAAAGATATTGTTTAAGTTTAACACCTAGAAAATATATTTTTAAGTCACTCGAAACGTGGTACACCTTCTTGAAAACCTAAGCTGGAAAATGCTACAAAGCATGAAAGTTAAGCGACAAACAACATACATTAAGTGGGACATGATTAGAGGAAAAAACAAAAGCAAGAACTAAGCATTGTCAATGAAATCCAAATGAATGAATCTCGAAAGCACCCCACAACACAAACATGATCTTGGCCCCGATCTCAGCCCAGAAGTCTTAAACAAGAAACCCCAGAAGCGTGAAACAAATAGATAAATAACTAGACAGATACCTGTAGTTTGGTGACGCGAAGATTGAATCTTTGGCAAAAGAAGAGGGGTTTGAAGGTGTTGAGGTTGGTGGGGCATTCGCAGAAGAAAGGGAGGAGGGTGAGGGAAGGCATGGGAAAAAGGGTCTTTGGGTTTGGAAAGAAGGGGAGGAGAGGAAGGGAGAGAAAAGGAAGCCATTGAAGAAATTGGGAGAAATAGAAAGAGAGAGTGACAAGTTAAAGAAGACAAACACAAACTATGGGACCGCACAGACAAGCCTCAGAAACAATAAAGACATGAGGGAAGAAAAAACTGTGGATGAGTGAGTGAAAGAGATGTGTGAATTATGTTCTTGATCAATTACTCACAACTCATGTATCATCAGACAACATTTCATTTTTTTTCACTCAATCTATTATTGTGGATCTAAATGTTTTAGATCTTCGTTAGTTAGAATCACGCCATCATGCATACACTTATAACTTATGTCTATTTCAGCATCATCTTTTGTAATATATAAAGAGATATGCAAAGTAATACCATATTAGAAGTAGCAAAATTCGTTAGTTAAGTATAGAGTGTTGAAAGAAATTATTTATAACTTTTTTGTTATAAATTTTTTTCCTATTTTATTCTTATATAAATATTTGATTTTATTTTATTATTGTGGGCATTGCAATATTTTATTTTATTTTATAATATTTGGTATATCTAAATGAACAATTTTGAATTGAAAGAGAGGTAGAATGACAGTTTTTTTTAATATTTCAGTTATTTTTTATTTTTTAAATATTTACCAAATAAATAATTATTCTTATAATTAATTAAAAACTTATTTTTTTAAAAAAAATAATATACTTACATTTCATAAAAAACAATTATCAATTTTAAATTTTAAATATTAAACGTGGAACAGTTTATTAGACATCGAAATGTTCTTATATGTTAAGTAAAAAAAAAATTATATTTTCATCTCTTTTAACAATTATAATTTATTTTTATCCCTTTTTCTTATTTTTTTAATTGATATCTTTTAATTAATTTTTAATATTAAACATAATTTATATAAATGATAAAAATAAAAAATGTGAATACACCTACGCTATTTTGGTTTAATTGACATCTTTTATTTAATTTTTCATATTAAACATGCATAACTATATATAAATGATAAAAATAAAAAAGCGGATGCAGAGACGCAATTGTGCCTATGTTTCATATATAAAGAGAATTCCTCTTCATAACCCTTTTTTGGTGTACACAATTTTTTTCTGATTTTATCTTTATTTAATATATCTCATTTTATACAATGGAGTATTTTATCATTTCATATGAATTATTTAAAAAATAAAATTATTTTTTAATTTTTTAAATTAATATTAATGGACAAATACTCTTACCCTGATTTGGTTAGCACACAAAATCTCACATATCAAATAAAATAACCTTCATTTTTAATCACTCTTCCCAATGTATTTCAAGCAACACCATTATTTGGTAAATCTATTATTCTTTTATATCTACCATCAAGTCAATCATAACCTTAATGTAAACATCATCACACTATCTGATCCCAAAACTACCAATGAAAGAAGAGAAAAAACTTCAAGAAGAAGAGAAACTCAAACTAGAGAAGAAGAAAAATGAGGTTGATTAATCAATTCATCATTTTCCTTTTACATACTCTTTTTTTTTTTGTTTTTCAATTTCGACTTATCCAAAATTATTTTTGTATATATGTTAAATTTCTATCATCGTGAAAATTGAATAAAAGAAGAAAATGTGGACACACAAGTGTGATATTGTGCCTGTGTTTCCAATGGTATATATAACAACAATGACCTATTGATTAATTATTGAAATGAGTATAAGTATTAGAATGCAAATATCTGCTAAGTAGTTAAAATGAAATTATTGATGATTGAAAAAATATTTCAGAACTTAATTTTAAAGGTTTATTGTTTTTATCTAGACTAATGGAATTAAATTTGTTTCTTAAAAATATTAATTTTATTTAAACTTATACTTAATGGTGTAATATATTTGAATTTGTTTGCAGAAAAAAAATTGTATTTATATTTTGTCATTGTAATTATTTAGATTTACTTTGAGATTGAGATTTTAATAGTAGTTTATATTTAAAAAAGTATTTTTAAATAAAATTATATTTAAGATTGTCTACCAGATTTATGAATATTCCAATATATAAATATTTTTCAAATGGATAACTAATAAGGAATTTTTTTATGTTTTAAGAAAATGGGTAACTAAGTAGTATCTATATCTTTTATTTCATTTTTTATATAAGTATATGTGAGTGTTTCTTATCAAGAATGAACATGAATAGACTGAGGTGGGATGTTAAGATTTTGAGGAAGCCAAGTTAGATCCTCTAAATAATGGTTACTCAGTTGTTGAGTAATATTGAGTGAAAATTCACTTGTAGAAAGTTAGAGTTGTTTAAGAATATAAGTATATGACTAAAGAATGAGAGAATTAAGTGAGTACTTCCTGGAAAATGAATATGTATTCATAGGCTTTTGGGCCAATGTTAAAATATTCAAAGATGAGTTATCACTAAGTACTAACTTTTAGTGTGTTTAAACAAATCAGTTACATGAACATCCAATTTGTTCGGATTATAGGTAGTTCTATGCATATCTTGGAAGTGAGTAACATACCTTTGAATTGTTGGAGTTGTTGTTGCTAATGTATTGGATGAATCCAATCAATGAAGCTTATTGAAGATATATCTATTAATGTGTGTGATTAGTCTTTGATTTGTATGTAAATTTATCTTTTCAAGTTGTTTGATTCTTATTCACTTAAAAGAAACCTGATTTAAAATTGTTTAGAACATATCTTGATGACAAGATAATTTTAACTATTTAAAATATATTTTAATTCATTAAAATATTCTTATCTGAAGTCTAATATGAATGTAATGAATATTTTAATATATTATTTTATCGAATCAATTTGTTAAAATTACTTATAAACCTTGAATACTTTTGGAGGTCTATTTCAATATATTAAAATGAGTTTTCAATAGATTAAGATTGTCATGTGCTTTTAAAAGAATATGATTTGTCTGTTTTAACAAGTTGAAAGTATGATTCAATCCATCCTTTTTACTTGTAACTGAAATCAACATATTAAAATGTAGTTTTAATCCATTTAAATTGGCAGAACTCTCTCATCTTCATCTCATTTGACATGTGTACTGTGATGGGACGAGACCGAGCTGCCACAGACTCGGTCTCCCTTACCGAGACCCCACGGACGGTCTGGCCGACCGATACATATAACTATTAACGCTCAAACCAAGGTCAGTGAAGCTAAATTACCATTGAGAATTAGGTAATGCAACCATAAGTGTGATCCATTCACTAATTAGGCCCAATAAGGTAAACTCATTAAAATAATATAAATAACACACATTCCAAGGAATGAGGTATGTCATTATCACTGTACACACCTGAGTGTCGAACTCCCTCTTTAGTGACTTGAGTGTCGGAGTGTCTTTTGCAGGTACCTCCCCCATTTGACATTCACCCGAGACTGAGAGCCGAAGGAGAAGCGTGAAGACCAGAAGAATTACAGCGAAGCCTTAACAACCTTTCCGAAGGAAGAAAGAAGACGAAGTTTTCAATAGTTTTCTAGATCTCATATCCCTAACAGAACAACACGAATTCAAAAATATGAATTTTATATATTTTCAAAATCTAAGAGAGTTTTCACTAAGGGTTTGTTAAAAGGATATTTAAATCTTATATTTTAAAGTTGCACCATTATTTTATTTTTATATTTTATTTTTATATTTTAGTTTTTGTTAAAAGGATATGGGAAACGGTTGTAATTGAAGTACTATGGATATTATTTCATAGTTTACATTAATGATTTTGTAAATGTTGTACAGGTATTATATTGTTGTAAATATACGTAGTCAAAAGGTACAAAATGTAATACGTAACAAATTAAAAAGTTTAAAGTTCTTGTCACATTTTAAATATATGTAATGCAAAAAAAAAAAAGACGTAAAATAATTTAAAATTATGTAATTATAATACCTTTTACCAAAATCAAATATCAAAGCATATATATCAAACAAATAAAAGTTTGTGAGGATAAATTAGTAATTATATTTTACTTCAAACTTCTCTTAGTCTTATTCTCTCTTGAATTTATTTTTTTTAAAATAACAATCTAAACTTAGCTGAATTAACCCCTCATGAGTCCGACACCTATATGAATTTTATGGATTAATCTAAAAATATTCATATTTGATTTGGAATTAAAATTCATAATTTATATATTTATTTTTCAGTTTCAGGTAGTTTGAGTATTACACCCACTAAATCACTTCTTTGACGTCTAAGGTGTTTCTCTTAAAATACAAAGATATTACTAAATGGAAACAATTTATGGCCCTAAGCACAAAATGCATTAATTTCAAACTTTAAACTATACCCAAATAATGTCTAAGGTGTTTTTATGCTAGCTTTCGTATTATTATTATTTTGCAATTGTTAATTTTAGATTTTAACCTGTTAAAAATATTGTAGAGAGAATTAACATAAAATAAATGACAATAATAATTATGCTAATAAAATTTGCTAAATAAAAATTTAAAAGCACACACGCCCGGTGGGACTCGAACCCACAATCGCCTGATTAGAAGTCAGGCGCCTTATCCATTAGGCCACAGGCGCCTCTTGGAAATAAGGTTCTTTAAAATATATTAATACAATTTAGTAAACTTTATTGTTTAAAAATGCTATAAGAATCACTGTATATATTCTGTAGAGGCAAAATAATATATATATATATATATATATATATTTTATTATTATTATTATTTTAAATGTTATTATATATTCTTTTATTTTTGTTACGAAGTCAAACACGATGATTTATGAAGTCAACAAGTCTTACTAGAATAAGTATATGTGTTCTAAAATCAAATCAATCAAAAAATCAACTGAAAAATTATGCAAGAAATTGGAAATCAGATTGTTTTAGATTTTTTTTTTTCAATTAAGTGATTATTTTTTTATGTAATCCTTAAATGAAGGATTATTTTGGAGAACTCAAAAACCACAAAAGAATGCATAACAATGGCGAAAGCAAAAAATAACCCATGATTTGATTCGATCACTACAAAACATAAGAGTGGTCATGAATTAGATTTTTTAAAATCTAATCTAAATTCAATCAAATATTACCGATAAAAAAAATTCAATCAAAATTTAAATGTTTAGATGAGATTTTAAATTCAAATTCAATTTTTTTAAAAGTAATATGAGCATTTTAAATCCATATCCAAATATTTGAATTGAATTTTAAATCCTAATCCTAATCCAAATCAAATTAATGTTTTATAAAAAAAAGAATTAGATCTTAAATTCAAATTTATATTTTCTAAAAATAAGATAATATTAATATAATATATGAAAAAAAGTTTAATATTATATAAATATTAAGGAAATATAATAAAGTTATAATTAATAATATCAAAATTAAAAATAACATAACACATAATTCTTAACATTCATTTTTTTATGATTGTTTTTATTTTAGTATTTAAATTAATTTTGTTTATTATTTAAAAAAACCAATAATGAAACATAAGTGTCAATCTTTTATTTTTATTTTTTATTAATTATGTTTTAAACTCTTTGTTCTGTAATTTTAAAAAAAAAAATCATGTCAGAAAAGTCAAATTTCAACCAGTTTTTAGTAAGCACAAAGTTCGAATTTATTTTCCTAAAAATAAATTTTAGTAGTTGACAAATAAAGTTGATAGAATTTATTTTAGATTTTCAATTGTTTTAATTGAAAAAAAAAATCAAATATTGTTATTACTGTATGTTCAAATTTATTCTGACAACATTTATTAGATAAGTATCTATATATATCTATATATAGTTCAAATTTATGTTAATGACATTATACTTGTTTATGCTGATGAACTATTCTACAAGAAGTTTTGAATCTTATATTAAATGATTTTGAGATGAGCATGATGGAAGAACTAAGATTCTTCTTAGGATCTTGTTGATGGTTTGATTCTTGTACATAAAATAAAATAAAGTATATCAAAGAGTTGTTTAAAAGATTCAATCTAGATAAAGTTAAAGTTATGAGCGAGCATGTCCATTACAACATCTTTGAGTTTGGAGAAAAAGTTCAATCCAATAAACATCACAATGTATAGACAAATGATTGGGTCTCTGAGTGTTTAGACCAAATATGTTGTTTAACATTTATCTATATGCTCGTTTTCAAGCTAATCCAAGGGAAGTACACATTTTTCTTGTTAAATGTATTTTTAGATATTTAAAAGGTACTACTAACCTTGGTCTTTGCTATAAGGTTAGAGAAAATTTCAAATTATAAGGTTATTGTGATGTTGATTACACGGGAGACAGAGTAGAAAGGAAAAAATACAAGTGGAGGTTGTCATTTTATTGAAGGTAACTTGATCACATGGACTAATAAGAAGTAAGGAATTATTGTCTTGTCTGCAACACAAGATGAAAATATACCGATAGTCTAGGGCTCAACAATACTCTCATATCGATCCATACTTAAACCTTTCCCGCTGGAATCTCCTACCTATTTCTCCGTTTTCTTGTTGAAGGGCGTCAATATCTTCGACATTCATTTTTTTTTATTTCGGTCATTTCCTTCAGAAGAGCCAAAAGTATAGTTATGTGTGAGGTCTCAATTATTCTCATGTCTACTTACTGATCTTTAGTCATTAGACACATTCCTTGTAGATACCATTAAATTCTTCAGTATTCTTCATTTTCGATTCTAAGCACTAGGAAAATGTCTTCTCTACCTTTTTATATGATTATCCTACTTATCAATTTCTTCTGAAATCTTGGTTGGAATGGGGGAATACATAGTATTCAAATGTTATTGAAAACATAAATTTGACTTGATAGTGTTAACTTTGATTTATTCTATACCGAAAATTAATTAGCATAATCTAATGGATTTTGATCATTCTTCGTTCAATTATTACTTTCGGTCTCCAACATGTGTAGAACGAGATTTTCCAAGATATTTTATTTTGTGCTTGTTATTTCTAATATGATTTGTGGAGATAATGTTGATGAAGGATGAACTCGAGAAGTTGATAGCAACGGATATTATTTGTCTGTGCATACAATATAAACCTAATTGTAATTAAAAAAACAGCTTAGTGGTTGTTGGTCAGGTGGTTGTTGGCGAGTTAATTGAGGAAGTTCGCAGAGTTGTTGTTAAGTTTTAAAATACAAATAAAATATATATAACAGAAGGTAAGGTCCATTGCCCTGGGAAAGTAGAAATATTCATCTTCACTTTCACTCTTTCTGCTGCCACTGAAGTAAATATCTAAGAATAAAAAAACCCACACCCAAACCAAAACCCTCTTCCACTCTTCTTCCTTCAATTACTTCCTCTACTCGTTCTTCAATAATCACGCGCTAATCATCTTCGGATTCATCTTTCATTTGCTACCTAATCAGGATCAGGACTCCGGATTCATGTTCCTGCAGAATCCGATTTGATTTCCCATTCACAACGTCTCAATTATTCTGCAATTACTGTCAATAATTATCGGTATCTCTCTAATTTACATTTTTTTAATTACCCTTATTCCTGTTTTCAATGCAATCAAAAATATGTGTACCACTGACAGGACCGTTGTGGGATTTTGTGTTCGAGTTCATGCTTTTTTTTTTTCTTACCGAAGCTCATATTCTATTCCGGCTTTGTTATGATTAGAACAATTTTCTCTCTGTAATAAACAATTTGGAAGGAATATTCATGCTACCCGTTCAAGTATGTGTTTTTCTCTGATGGATTCCTGTTCTTTGAATTTTGTTTTTGAAGACCTAGGTTTGAGGGGGGAGGGGGGAGGGGGGATTTCTCTTTTCTTTAGTGTTTCTTTTATAGGGTAAGTGTTAGAAATTGCATAATGTTTTTTTTTTTTTGGCTGTTGATGTTAATGTTAATGGAATTGGAATTGGAAGGGAGTCTTGGTTCAATACATGCGGTGGTGCGGCTAAGAGTTGGGGTTTATGATTATTCATTGTGGGGTTTTGTTGATTTCATTTTCAATCGTTCAGTGGGGATAGACTTTTATGATGCTGTGACGGTGAACTAGGCTTTGTTTTATAATTGTGATTCCTTGATGCGTATAAAATGGGGCGATGGATTGAAATCATTTTGTATTTTTAATTTTCGAAAATGTTTCAGAACCTTTAATTTGGGAAGGGTTTTTCAAGAATCATGTTAGTACTTAGTTTTATATTCTTTACCATTGTTTTCCATAGTGCAATCACTGAATTAGATACCTTGCATTGAACTCTCTTTGACACCAGGCAGTTCTGCTTCTTGCTCTAGCAGTTTAATCACTGTTTAGTAACCTGCGTTGATACTTAATAGTTCCTAGAATTGATTCTCTTAAGTCCTATCCTGTTTCTTTTTGAAGGGAAATAGTGTGTCTTTATCCGAGTTCTGTAGGTCTTGTTCTCTTTGCAGCTGTTGCATCCAGTGCCCCTATTTTTGGGTCATATGGCTGGAGCATTCAATCCTATAGTATTACCTTCTCACTGTGTAGCAACAAGATGTTTCAGGGATTTGTTTTGTTGAATGATGTCTTCACTCCGTTATGTGTGCAGGAACATCTGAATTCCTAGTGCATTGATGGCTACCCCTAGTAAATCAACACCCATAACATCTTCTGACACTTTTGAACAGAAGGGGAAGACTATTACTGAGTCAAATGCAACCATTCTTCAATGTCCTTTAAACCAACAACTCCATAGCTCCTTAGATGGCCCAGTAGCAATCCTTTGGGATATTGAGAATTGTCCTGTTCCAAATGATGTACGGCCTGAAGATGTAGCAGGTAATATAAGAATGGCTTTACGGGTGCACCCAGTAATTAAAGGAGCTGTTATGCTGTTTTCTGCTTATGGGGATTTCAATTCTTTCCCTAGGCGACTTAGAGAGGGCTGTCAGAGAACTGGTGTTAAACTTATTGATGTTCCAAATGGGAGAAAAGATGCTGCTGATAAAGCTATCTTGGTCGACATGTTCTTATTTGCTCTTGACAACCCTCCACCATCCTCTATTATGCTTATATCTGGAGATGTTGATTTTGCACCAGCACTCCACATCCTTGGTCAGCGAGGATATACTGTTATTCTTGTCATCCCTGCTGGGGTGGGTGTTTCGTCTGCCCTATGCAATGCTGGTAAATTTGTCTGGGACTGGCCTAGTGTGGCACGTGGGGAAGGCTTTGTGCCTCCCTCAAAGGCTTTAATGCCACCCCGGGGAGGTCCAATTGAGCTTGCTGGATATTTGATGGGGTGCCATATCAATGACTATTCTGAAGGATTAAATGAAGAAGAAGCAATAGTTTATAGAGGTATGTCACAGAGCTATTACAACTCAAGGGAATTTTCATTGGTGTCACAATCACTGTCTGAATACAACTGTGGCACATCGAACGGGGCTTGCTTGCCAACAACTATGAGATCACACAGCCTTCCATCTGTATTCAATGATGTTCAAGGAGGGTCGATGATGCCTTCTGGTGATCCTAATGAATGCCAGTTATGGGTACAACCTGGGGATTTAAATGGTCTCAAGGGGCAGCTGGTAAGGTTGCTTGAACTTTTTGGGGGAAGCCTGCCTCTGGCCCGAGTTCCGGCAGAGTACCAGAAAATTTATGGGAGACCTCTTTATGTAACTGAATATGGGGCAATAAAGTTGGTCAATCTTTTCAAGAAGATGGGCAATGCCATGACTGTGGAAGGGAAAGGGAATCGTAAATTTGTGTATCTCAGAAACTGGAAGGCAGGTCCAAGCGCTCCTCCTCTCTCCCTGGCAAAGAAAGATAAGAAGGGAAAGGGAACCCAGGAAGAGAATGTGAATGTTGTCACTGGAGGATGCTCTTCAGATGAGTTCTCAGATGAAGAAAGAGTAGTCATAGAAGAAGATGATGAAAGAAATTTCACAGGCAAGGGCAATCAGGGGACTGCAGCCAAATGTGAAGTTGATGACTGTGTTATTGAGAAATTCAAGTATGAGCTGCAAGAGATTCTAGTAAGCTATTCTTGTCGAATATCCCTTGGTTGTTTTGAGGATATATACCAGCAGCGATACAAAAAACAACTGGAATATAAGAGATTTGGTGTGGACAAGTTGGAAGATTTGATTGAGAAAGTGAGTGATGTGGTGGTATTGCATGAGGAACCAGTAAGCAGGAGCAAGTTCCTGGCTGCTGTGGGTGGTTAGAAAACTTGGCAACAAATTGCTATTTACTTTAACCATTCTGATGTTTTAAACTTATGCTCAGGAATTAGTCAACCTCAGCCCTTTCAGGTTATTTATTCCTTAGAAGACTTGTAAAAACGATACGCTGGACGTATGTGTTTTTTTTATAGTCACTGTCCTGCATGTATCTGAAACTTCCCTCCAATTTGTGTTTATTTTCAGTCTCTGAAACCGATTACCTACTTACAGAAATCGGGAGACGTGTACAAGTAATAGCTTTTGTACTTGTATCTTGTATCGTATTTCAATATACAATTCTTCCATACATGTTGACTTATTTTGATGCTGATTACTGGTAGAAACATCATACCTTTTAATGCTTCCTGTACCTAGAAGTTTTAGGTGGGAGTCGTTACTGAATATCGTAATAAAACCTGTGTACTCGTTCTTTTAATATCAATGTTTACCAATGCTTCTACAAATGTCACTAAAGGATGCCATTACAAAAATTGTGGCATGGGTGACCATACTGGTGGCAGAGAGAGGATCGTAGTCAAGAAAAGATGGCTTTGAGAGGCCCATTTGACGTTAAAAGAGTTACGTTATAGCCAATGCTACCAGTTCTTGTTTTTACATTTGTTTTAATGTTGGACATGAAAAATTACGTTCTCGTGTTTCCAAACACTTGTGTATTCTAAGTTTACAGCTTCTCAATGAATATATTAGTTTCGGAACTATGCCTTGCAGAGAGGAAATTTGCATGAATGGCGATGAAAATGAAATCTGTCACTCTAAAAGCCTCAGGTACAGGCACTGTAGGTTCGAAAGATTCTCTTATAAAAGCAAGTGAAGTACTATATTTCTCATTTCTCCCAAGATTTTCATATAGACTTTCCCCTACATCCTAACAATCCACAAATTTGAAGTCGGTGAGTAAATGAGAAATTCAAAATTCAAGTCAACTTGAAGAATCTAACGATTGTTTCAGACAGAGAACATATTTGGCGGAGACTGTGGAGAACCAGTCTCAAGTAAAAAACTTCTACTGCAATATGACCGGGATGTACTTGAAGATGAAGCAAGATATCTTCCCTCTCCGCTGTGAAACAATGCCTCATTTCTGAGCATTTTCCCCTTGCTTCTTCTGCCTCTATGCTGACTTCCCTGACATTCTTCATCTTCAACAGCTTGTAGAAACTCACTGTGCATTGGTTCTGATGTCTCATACAGAAGCCTAAGTACCTGTTTTATTGAAGGTCTTGCTCTTCCTTCTCTCTGGGTGCACCATCCTACTATAGTGATTACTGTGTGGAGCTGATCCAAGTCAAAAGACTCCCTCACATTGGGATCTACTAGCTCCAATAATCTCGTGTCTGATTCCATGTATGGTTGGGCCCATTCCACTAGATTCTTATTATCTTGAATGGCTCGTCTTCCTGTCACAATTTCAAGTAGTAACACCCCAAAACTGTATATGTCACTTTTCTCGGTGGGCTCTTGAGTAACAACATATTCAGGATCCATATAACCTGGAATTGAATTTAACATCCAAAATTAAGTAGTATTGTCAATGATGAAGGCTTGTAGCTGTAGTTCCCTGGCTATAGAACCATCCTTTGAATCACATAAAAGGACAAAATCAGCTAAGTGAAATATAGTGAAGAAAAGAATTTGATACCCGGAGTTCCCCGAATTTCAGTGTTTACAGGTTCAAAGCATACTGATCCATCTTTTGAAGCTTGTGCAAGGCCAAAATCAGCTATCTGTGAAATGATGTAATACAGGAATAAAGGAGTTAGTTAACAATTTAACAGCATCTTGCCCTATCCATATATAACATCACAAATTGTTTGCATTGTTTCAAACTCGGGCTACAAAAAGACAGTGAATATTAACGGGAGAAATGGTGGCATGCAGTGCGAAAATCACCCAACCTTGGCAACAAAGTTCTCATCCAGTAAAGTGTTGCTAGATTTAATATCTCTGTGACACAAGGGAGGATCGCAATAGAAATGGAGGTACTCCTGCACATGAAAGAATTTGAGGTTAAAAAGTAAAATCCATAAAATAAAGATAATAAAGGATTAAAAACAGTCAGCCACTCGATTGAGATAAGCTTGAAATTAAACCAATGGCAGTTATTACCAGTGCATTGGCCACATCAATCGCAACTTGGATTCTTGTTCGCCAACTTAAAGGTGTTTTACCAGGGGCTGTACAAATGGACAAAATATCTCACGTGAGATTAAGGGGTTAATAGGGAAAAGAAACAATGATATTTATCTGTGTCCTCGCTATTTAAATGCTATTATTTTGTTGCACGACATGTTTAATTGTCATGTTTAATATGGCTGAAGGTGCTGAGTTAGAAAAAAGATGCAGGAAAGAAAGCACATAAGATCCACATAATAGATACAAGCACAAGGGATGAAGACAGAAGTGCCATTTGTAATTTGACAAAATATTATCCAAAATATCTTATTACTCAAAACAGTGAGCGTCAGTGTATGTTTTTGTTTTTTTAAGGAACAACTATCTATAGATATCGAGAGGCATACAATGAAGATGATCTTTCAAGCTTCCATTTCCCATGTACTCATACAATAGAAACCTGCCATAGACATGCAGAAGGGTTTGATTCATTGGTATATATGTCAAAGAATACAACAAGCACAGAGAAACAGATACCTCTCATGTTTTTTAATGCAAAAGCCTCTCAAGGCAACAAGATGCCGATGGTGCAGCCGGGCAAGAAGTTCAATTTCTCTGCAGAACTCATCCTCCCCCTGCTCAGAGATTTTGTTCATCCGTTTTACTGCTGCGACCAGGCCATCAGAAAAATGCGCTTTATACACAGTTCCAAATCCCCCTTGACCAATCATAGTGCTAAAATCCTCTGTAGCCCTTTTTATCTCCTTGTAGTTGAATTTTCGGAACATAGAAGAAGAACCTACACACCCCCACTCCAACCAGGAAGCAAAATAAGAAAAAAAAGTGCTAGTTTCAATTTATGACTGCTAAGACAGAAATAAGCAGAACAAGATGATCAACCGAAACCTTACCTTCCTGAAATTTCCATGTTGCACAAGGAGGTAAGGTTTTCGAACAGGGTTTACCAAAATTATCAGGCTTGTCTAACTCTCTGCTTTTCTGGCGAATTAGAACTATCAAGACTATGAGTGTGATAACAGCAGCAGCTGTAACTGCAATAGCAATACCTGGAACTAATGTCAAATGATATGAATGGTGCTTTCCATTTAAAGGTGCACTTAACAATGGTTGACTCGGGCCATCAGAAATAGGTTGGCTTGGAGAAGCCTTAGGAGCAGGCAAGGATGGGATCGACTCCGAAACTGACATCACAGTTGCAAAAGCACGATCAGCTAAATTGTTTTAATTTATTGGTAACAATACACACAGACTTCATTGCATTCCTGAAATGAATATTTATTAGTGTAAAAAGAAAACAATACAGATTTCATTTGGCACACATTAATTATTGTAAGTACTAATTAGTAGCCTTTAACAGTTTTCTCAATCCATAGTTTAGTTATACTGTTTTCTATTCTTGTCATGTACCAATGAAAAGGATATGTGCAACAATTGCTTATTTAGTTAGAAGCAATTACAAAGAAGATCTATAACATTCTGAAGTAGAGATCTCATCCATTTGAATGGCTTCACATCATAATAAATCTCAAGCCATAATCATATAATGCATGCAGTAGCATTAACACACGAAGGAACTCATTCACACAGACCTGAAGAGGGAGAGCATCACAGTGATTATCATTTTTTATTTTATAAAATTCTTACCAGGAAGCCTGAGAAGTCCTTGAACCCCAAAGAAACAAATTGCAATGTCAATAGTAGATATCTCATCAACTTGACTTGCTAGTGCAGCAAAAGTAGCATCACGACATGTACTTAGTGTTATATTATCTTCAATTCCGATATGATGCAGATAACCAATGCCAGCATTTAAGCACTTCTTACATTTACTTTCCTCTCCAAGTGGCGCTTTGCAATTTTTTGTGACCTCTGAAAATCTGGGCGATTGCAGCATTTGGACAACACTAGTTCTCCCCTTGCATTCATAATTAACAGGAATTTTTGTTCCGAAACCACAGAAAGCTGTTGCATTTTGTGCAACTCCATAAAGTTGCAAGGTTTGAAATATGGTTTGGAGGCAGATGTCAGACGCATTTTGAGAGACCCCAAGGTTGCCTGTTGCATTAGCAAAACGAGAAATAGCAATTGCAACATTAGCATTAATGTAGCGGCAGCATTTTCCTCTGTCACCATGGTTAGAGCACAGAGAGGATGCCAGTGTTAAGTTTGAACCAGTAAAATTCAAAGGGCAGTCTGCAAAAGGAGCAGCAATTCGACCATTAAATCACATTTAATCCTTCACCTGTATTGCCAACAATTTACTATAGTACAGTTAAAAGATTGATCAGTCATGTTAACTCCTATAAATTTATTAAGAAGCTGCAATTCTCAAGATAAAGATAGCAGTTTTGCTCACCATTACGGTAAAGGAAATGAATGGTTCAGGAATCAAAAGTGAAAATTTTACTAAAAAATATAACTTCCAAATATTACCAATGCATCTCTACCATGATTTCAAATAAAATCTTTCAATTAGTCGATACCTTAACCCTTTCCCTCAAGGAAACGGTTAGAGAAACTATAAATTCAGTTTCTGTGAAAGTTTTCAGACTGCTTGACAGAAAACTACACTGCAAACACAGGTCCAATCTTAGTTTCATTTCATGACATTCTTGCGGTATTAGTTTTGAATACTGTTTAGTGTTTACAGTCACCATATGTGCATTATGAAAGTTTTTGGCTCCCTGACCATGTCATGATTCCCCTTGAATAGATCATGAATATGTCAAAATATTGTGGAACAGCATCTATCCCAATGAAATTATTATACTGCTTAGGTTTCCAATGAAAGCTCTGGGTCTGATGTTCATAAGCCATAGGCATACATTTTATTTGAGTGACGTATAATGGAATAAAAATGAACTTGTAACGATTTTATGGATTTTTTTTACCCGAGAGCCTTCTTATAGTAAGGTTACATGAATTCACTTATTATCCTTTTGCTGGGGAACAGAATAAGATTGGAAGTTACATGAATTCACAAACCATCATTTCATTTACTGAAGTAAAAAATTCATAACAATTTCAAAACTAGTTATCAGTGATCTTAAAAATTGGAATAAAAAGAAAAACACTCTTTGGAGGCCAATTCACAGTTAATCACCATCACACAGGCTCATTATACTAAAATGGGGTAAAGTGCAAACCTTTTGATGTCTGAATAGAGAGGAGGGTAACTTTTAAAATGAGAAGTTAGGGGTGTATTTTACTTTACTTGAAGTAGAATAATAAGGGCAGAAATGATGAACTATTGGTTCAAGGCCAACTTTCATAAAAGTACTATTCGGTAAAGCCTTGTAACTATTCCGTGTCACCCATAACATGCTCTCAATTTCATCATAGTTCAGAACAGTTCCATTTTATATAGTTTATATACCAGTAAAAAGTACAAAACAATGTCGGATGTGCAGGATAGCCTTATCTATTTCTAGTATGGGTTAAATGTGGCCAAATGCTTCTACTTTCTGCTCTTAGAAGGTAAAAAAAGCCAGGGTTCTCTATGGGCAAACCTAGAGCAATTGTGAATTTGAGATAGAAGCTTTTGTGTATTAATTTCTGCAGCCATTCCTGTGGTAAAAGCTTATGTTGTACCACAATTCCATCAAGATAATTGCTCCTAATTGTGATTTTGGTGTAGAAAAAGGGAAGGGAAACAAGGTGAGAGAAATGCTAGAAACATATTGACAATGTGTACAAATGTCCAGATTCATTAACACCTGTCAATCCTTTCTCATCACATTCAAGTTTCCCAATAGGTCAAGAATGCAATGCAACGGGGAAAGCAATCATAACTACCAAAAATGTATAAATGCGCCAAGAACATCAAACACAAGTTCCAAGTGTTCACATTAGCATTATTAAATACCCGTTACCATTCATTCCTACCTCGACACCATTCCTTACCCGTGATGGGTAAAAGACATATTCCAGAAATCAATGCAGCAGTTTGTGTACCCAGTATCGTTATAAGGCACAAGGGTGGAAGATATTGAAGCAAAGCTAAAAAAGGAAAGAACTTTAGAAGGGACTAACCAGCCATTATGACAGGAAGCTGCATTCCAAGAAAAGCCAACATTCCCAACAAAGGTGCAAGCCCGTAGAACATGGTGGAGTAGTTGGTAGAGAACAAGATGAGGATTTGAAGGTACAACAAGAGTGTGTTTATGTGTATTGTGTGTCTTAACCACCCATTTTGGTAACACCATTCAACGTTCTGGCTGCTACAATAGGTTTTATTAGACTTTTCAGAAAGACCGGTGGGTGTGTGGGCGTGTGAGTGTGTGTGTGCGTGAGTGAGAGAGAGTGTGAGAGAGAGAGGGTTTTGTACTTTTGTTTGTTTGGCTCTGAATAAATGCGCACTGAAGAGGAAGAACAACAATTTTAATTGATGCTTTGGTGGGGTATACCTTTATTTGTTTCAGATTCTACAGTACACCAGAGGCTACCCCTTCACTTTTCTCATTCTTCTTCAAACCTCAAAGCTTTAGCCTAATGCAAAAGACTACGCATAAACCAAAAAGAAATTCAATCTTGCTAAGTACTTGCTAAATACCACAACACGGATATTGATACGACACAGATAAAAATACGAAGATACGTAAAATCTTTAAAATATAGGATATGAAGACACGAATTTATATATTATATAATTATGAATTATATAAATTGATAATAAAGATTTATGTGTATTTCAGATTATTTTTTAGAGCAGAAAGATGTTTTTTATGACTAATTCACAAGGATTTGTTTCTTATTTTTATAATTATAATAACAATTTATACAATAAAGTTTGAATTTTTAGAAAATTAATGTATTTTTTCTTTTTAAAATTGTGTTAGAATCGTACTAGAATTGTCAGAAATCTACCAAATATTTTCTGAATTTGACACTTCACGGATACGTGTTCTACAGGTGTCATACGAGTGTCGGTGTCCGATACAAATATCAGATACCGACACGTTATTTAAGAGGAGTGTCCGAGCTTCATAGAGTAGAACTCATAACTATGAGTTTTTTAAATTAACTTTGAAATCTTTATTGTGCTTAATGGAGCATATAATAATAATTAAGAAAAAATTTACCTGAATGAAAATGTTACCTCTGTTGAAACAATGCTGTGATTGTGTCCTAACTAGTTGAGACAAAATTTTTGAGGCTAAATTTGCTTACTATTTTCATTTTCTTTTAGTTTAATTTAATGTGTGATAATGCATTTCCTCTTTCATCATCTCATTTGAGCTTCTTTCTTTAGCCGCCGCCAATGCCAAAGCATCATTCAGACACCTTTGCTACTTTACTAATGGCTAAATTACTATTTGCTTATAGGGAAAAACAAATAAAACCTTAAATATTTTTTTTTCTGGCAAAATTGGCTTCATAATTTTATTTTCATTTTGATTTTTAATAAAAAAAATTATTTTACGTTTGATGGCATCTTTTATTAATGATTTGTTCAATACATACTATGATAAGGTTTTGCGTAAAATTGATATGTGTATTTTTTATTTTTTATAATTTTTATATTTTAGTTTTGTTTCTTACTAAATCATTTTTAATTTTAGATTTTGTTTCGGTATATTTAATATAGGGATACATTGATGAGGAATCGAAGCTTATGATAATTTATATATATTTTTCTCCTTTAAATCTATGAGGCGCATTTTAAGGATGGAGTTTCAAATTCAACAATATATAAGTCGAAACAATGGCGTCGTCTATGGGAATCAAACACTCATTCCTTCCGTCCTCGACCGGGACTTATTCTAGTATGCCTAATATAGTCTCACATTACTATTAATGAGGAGTTGAGATTAATGATCATTTATAAACATTGAATTATTTTAAATTATTTTATTTAAAAGAAAAAAAGTAATCAATGTAACTGAAAATAATATTGTTTCCTTTTAATTAAGATTTTGTATTTTTTTTCAAAATTCTTGATTTCATCATTAAATAAAAAGGAGAGAAAGGAATATAATTATATTTTTATTATTATTTTAGTTTGATTTTAAAATTTTAATTAGATGAAGTTCATTATTTCATTAATTTATTGTTGTAATTTGATAATTAATACATGACAAAATCTGAAAAATATCACATTAACTAAGCATTTGTTACTACAGCCAAATTAATATATTTTTTAGAAAAAAAGTGCAAATGACCAATTTAATTTAATATAAATACTTTAAAAGGTCTATTACCTTTTTTGTTTCTTAATTTTAATTTTTTTATTTAATTAATCAAAATGTTAATTGATCTTAGTTTCTAAATATTTTCTTTATTAATATTTTTAATAAAATTGTTTTTTAATATTCTATCTTTAATCAATCATCAACGAGTTTGGTATCTTGCATGAGAATTGAAATCACAGTTTGTAGAATAATACATGTGATTGGTCTATCAAACTTGTTGGATGATGTAACAAAACAAGTAATTAGAGTGCCAACAATATTATTAGTTGGAATAATAGATTATAAAAACTAAAAGTGTTAAAGGAGAAAAAGGTTTAGTGACTAAGATTAGTGAAAATTTGAATTAAGAAGTAAAACCAAATGAGCAAAATTGCTGAATTTAAAAAGATTAAACCAAAAGTAAGAAAGGAAAAGAGGGATAAGAACGTATTTGATGAGATTTGTTTGGTGTGATAGATAATAGAGTGGAGCGTCGGCAGTGAGATTCTTTTCTTATGGAACGTAAAAGCTTAACAATTCTTTACGTGATTTCTTACTCATTTTCTTTTCTTTGGTTTGGTTTTGTTTATGTGAAAGGAAGAGAAGTAGTTTTAAATAGAAAAATCTTATAAGACTGAATACACTAAAATACAGTAATTTATAATTGTGATGTAATATATTTCACATCGATTAGAGATTAGAAAATTTCATAGTATATAACTGGGTGCAAACCTCACTTCATAAGACGGTTTTATAGGGTTGAATTATACTTAAAGTTCATTTATAATATGCTATCAGAGTCCTTTCGAGCCTATCCTAGCAAGTATTTGTTAGGCTTATTAGGTCACCCGCTATCGGATCGTTATCAGATCACTCATAATATATTATTCCATGCACGAGCTCTCACTCTCGAATGAGAGGGTGTGTTTGATGGAAAAAAACGCACGCAAAAGCAACACACAATCATGAATCAACTGCAGAAAAATAAACGACACAAAATTTAACGTGGTTCGGTCGACAACTGCAATCTACATCCACACGAGCAACTATCATAAAAGGAACACATGATTAAGCTCACTCAACGGTGTTGGAGATTAATGTATTAAAAAATAAAAAAATTCATAATATATAAGTGGGTGTAAATTGTTTCTCTGTTTAATTTGAACTGAGTGTATTAAATGTATGGAGTGAGAAGTCAACATCATCTCCTAGATCTTGCAAAAAATGTGTCATGGATTTAGTTGCATCACCATGTGAGGATGTGTGGGACCTATGACTTGTGTTACTTCCTACATACATGTGCCTATATTATGTGGTTGTTGTCTTCTGTTTGGTGGCCACTTACAGCACACAATGCCCTAGAATGCCATCCTCCAATGGCTGTATATGGTGTTAAAAAGAAGCATGTTTGGACATTTTTTTATCACAGAGATTCAACTCTAACATGACCAAACCAATATAAACATCCACCACACACACGTTACTTTCAACTCAACCATTAATATAAAAAATTTATCATAGATATTTTTGTTGGATGTTTCTTAATAATAATGAACTAGTCATTTCATACAAATTATCGATTTTAATATTAGTGTTAGGTTTTCAAAGAAATACACTAAAAAGGTGTAAAACTAATAAACTATGAATATACCCATATAAAATATTACAACATTATCTGAAACTCAAAATTGTAAGTGTTCTCAACTCAAAACTTATAAATTTTGCTTTTTATAGACTATTATTAACCCTTTTTTATTTCTATTTTAAACTCACACTTAGATTGGATTTCTATAATTTTTTTCATTATTCTTCTCATCCACTTTTTATCTAATATAAAACTTATTTGGGAATCTATGTACATTTCAATTTGAATATACCATATTTGTTTCTCTTTTCTCAGGGTTTCCATATGAAATGTTTCCAAATTATTTCATGCAAATACAATATATTTGCTAGTCATTTTTTTCTATTTTGTTCACTAAAGTTATATGCAACTCTGTCCAACAAGTTAATTAAATTTTAGTGTTTTTAGTTTGGGTTAATTTCATTTTTGTTTATCTTTATTTCTTTCTTCTTAATTTTATATTTTACTTTTCATTATTATCATTTTACAAATTTTTATCATTGTTGAACTATTTAGAACTGACTGTTGATATTAAGATAATTTTAATGGGTTGAAAGGAGATTTTAATATGCTAAAATATTCTTAATTAAGGTCTTTAAAGATTATAATAAATATTTTAATTGGCTATTTTATCAAATAAATTTATTAAAATTACTTAAAATTTCAAGTGGTTATGTGAAAGGTTTTTAATCTATTAGAACCTTGTTTTTAATAGACTGAAAATTCTTAGATTTTTAGGAGGTGGTTGTCTATTAAGTTTTAACATATTGAAAACTTCAAATAATTCATGATTTTTATTTTAAGTGAAATCAACTAATTAAAGTGTAATAAATTCAATTTCTATAAAACTCTATTTCTTTTATGATTTAGTGAGACTTTTCGAAATCTGTTTGAAAAAAAAATCATAATCGTTTGAGAGAGATTCTTTCTTGTGTGAAAAATCTGGCTCTTGAAATAATTCTTTGAATTTTTTGGATCACATACTCTTGATTGAAGAATGTTTCCTAAGTCATAACCTATTTGATTATGTTGTAAATTCAAGTGTACAATTTGGGTAAATCTTTTTAATTATGTGTCGTTGGTTAAAATTAGATACGATTTCTATTTTTTTTTTTTTAAAGTAACTTTGTGTTACCTGGAGAGTAGAACACTATTGTAGGGTTGAAGATTTGTGGTATTTAAGTTTTATTTGTAAAGACTTTTGATTAATGAAATTTTGGTTGCTGTAGCTAAGAAACTACATGTATCTATTATAGAAGATTGAACCACTATCAAGATAGGTGTGTGAATTTTTTTTTCTCTCACTTTAAATTTAGTATTGTGTTCTTTGATTTTTTTATTTTTTAATAAATTTTTAACATATCATTAAATAAAAACTAATTCTAGAGACAAAAAATATTAGTTACTGTATTAACTAAATTATATATTATTTTATATACTAAAAAAGTTATTGATATTTAAAGTAGTTTCTATTTGTTAAAAAAATTTACAAATTAGTTTTTAAATTGATATCTAATTTAGATACCAATAAGTTTTTAGTTTATAAAATAATATATAATTTAGTCAATATAACAACTAATTATTTCTTGTCTCAACAATTAGTTTTTATTTAATAATTTTTTAATAATAGATTAATTTTCTTTTTAGAAAAAATTAATTAGTTGATTTTGTTGTTTCATCACCCTTAACTCAATTTTAATGTGTTGTTTTATATTTTGAGTATATTTTAATAAGTTGGTTTTTCTACGAACTTCCTTCTAAGTTTTTTTTTTTAAAAATGAAGGTTCAATTCATCCACTTGAACTTGTTCTATTTTTTAACAATATTTTGTGTACCTGTTTTGGTAATAGACCTTTCCTTTAAAAAAATTAGAGAAAGAAAGGAGAAACTTCATTATACATTTGTTAATTAACGAACTTAGCAAAGCAAATGAAAGGGTAAAAATACTAAAGTATGAATTAAGAAATGTTAATATAGGTTAGTGTGCAAAATCAAATGGTTTAGGCAAAGAAAAACGGCAACAAGACCGGATCAATAAAATATTCTACTACAACATGTGTGCCAGCTATTCTTATCTGTTTTTGGCTGAATAATTCAAAATTAAACTATTTTCTACTTTCAATAATTGGACTCAAAGTGTTTTAAAAGATTAAAAAAAATTCATTTATACTTTTATAGAACGGTTTTGTTTTTGAAAGTTTATACTTTGGAAAAAAAAAACTAAATTAAAAAGATTATTATTATTATTATTATCTTCGTTACTTTTTTTTCTCACTACTATTCTTATTTTCATAATAATTATAGCAATAGTTAGCGTCATGTTAAAATTATTACTACTGTGATCTATTTCTTTGTATTTCTCTATTACTCATTTTATTTTATAATTATTACAATTTTAATTTTCCAAAAAAAATTATAAATTGACTTATGTTCTCACGTCTTACTGAATGATTAATCTATTTCCTTTCTAACTTATCCTTAACTTTTTTTTTTTTAAAAACAATGTTTATTTCAAAGGGCCAAGTTATTTTAGTAAAATTATTTTTTAATTTAGATATTAATTATTGTGAAAATATGTGAAATACGAATTAAATTGTGTACATAAAAACTTTGACAAAATTCTTTGCACTATTACGTCTAATACTGTATAGTCTGATGCAACTTTAAACTAAGAGATGAACTGGTGTTAAAACATTTTCAAAATATTTTGTTTGAAAAATTTTCATTCCTATGTTAGTTCAAATTTTGTAACATGTAATATATAAGATTTTAAGGGTAAGAAGGATTTAAGTTGACGGTTTTGCTGCAAAAATACAACTGGGTATTATTTTGACCCCAGTCATCCTTGGTTGAAACAATCCAAGTATTATTTGACCATGCAACCACTCTCACTAAAAACCTTGAGTATTGTTTGGAATGCAGTCACTTCTAGCTACAACTGAGTATTCTTAGAACTCAATCTCTCCTTGCTAAATCCATGAGTATTGTTTGGAACTTATAACTTCGTGGCTAAACACGAGTATTGTTTGGAAAAAAAAACATTCTTGACTATGGGTTTGGTGAATAAAGAAAGTGATATAAAAGATCACAACTTTTTGCTCACTATAGGTGGAGAAAACGTGTCTTTCAACGAATACAAGATTTAAACACTTTACTAGTTTGCTATTCAAACACGTACAATATTCTTGTGAAGTTCCCAATGTTGAACTTGAAGCTCTGATGTCTCCAAATCCATGAAGATTGCTTGAACACTAGGTTGCTGTTCTAGGCATGGGTTCTGGGTAGATTAGAATTTGTCAATCCACTATTAGCTTAATCCAAAACTAAATCAATCAAGTTCTTTAAAAGAAAAGTGTTTTTCAAAGTAAGAGAAAAAAAACAACCTGTTGATTTGTCGTTTCAATCGGTTGTTTTAAACTTGGTGGTTTTGGAAAGGATTTGAAAAAACTGAAATTGACTGGTCTCACAATCAAAGCCAATTCAATCGGTTGATTCGTACTTTCAATCGATTTTTTTTAAAAAAACTTAACAAAATTGGTTAAATCTGTTAAATCTATTTTTGTTTGATTCAAATATGTTTTGGCCCCTGATTGAAAGTCTAAAACGATTATTTTTTAGGCTATATAACTTGTTTTTAAATCTCTAATTAGAGAGAGAGATCAGATTACAAAAGATTAAAAAGTTTTCCAAAGATTGCAAGATTGCTTAAAGCTTTGCATTAGTTAAGAGTGGAATAGGATTTGTTATATTCGTTTTGTATCAAGTGTGATCCTTCTTGTTTTTACTTGTGTTTCAATTCATATTTGTAAAATTGTAAGATATTGGTGTCTACAGTCAGAGGGTGTTCTGACTTGTAGTGTTTGTGTTTCAAAGAGGGTGAGTGTTCTTGATGGGTTCAAGATCACCTCTTTGGTGTTTGTGTTGTGTAATTTGTGGTTGATTACTTAGTGAAATACTCAGGGGTTTCTGGGAACTGGATGTAGCTCAAGTTAAGAGTGAACCAGTATAAACTTTGTGTGTTGAATCTCTCTACCCTTCATTGCTATTAAAACTGCTTGATCTGTGTTTTTGCATCAAATTAAAACAATTTTGTTTTTTGGCTAATCTGATTGCTTATTCTGTGATTCTGCATTAATCTTCATTCTTGTTCAGAATTTTCGAAAATCTTTCATTAAACAATTCACTCCCCTCTTGTTTAAGACCTTTAATTCTAACAATTGGCATTAAGAGCTAAGTTCTTGAAAGTTACTCAAGTTTTGATCTTAAATCTTTTTTTTTTAAAAATGGTTGAAAAACTACCCTTTGGGGAGGGTGCTTCTATATACAAACCACCTTTGTTTTGTAGGCTGAATTATCAATTCTAGAAGGTTAGAATGAAATTTTTTGTTGAATCAATTGATAGAGGAATCTGGGATGCTATCACAAATGGTCCTTTTATTCCTATGCTAGATAAAGTTTTTTTTTTTTTTTTTGAAAAACCTTGGTCCCAATGGACCGAGCTTGAAAGTAAAAGAGTTTAATATGATTGCATTGTCAAGAACATCATCACTTCTGCTTTGAATTCTGATGAATTTTTCAGGGTCTCAAAATGTGCATCTGCAAAAGAGATGTGGGACATCCTTGAGGTTACCCATGAAGGCACAATTGATATGAAGAACAACAAGGACAAAAACCAGCCAACAAACAAGTGCAATAGCAATGTTAATGAATTTAATTCTACAAACTATACTTGTTTTGGATGTGGCAAATAGGGACATATCAAGGCTGAATGTCCAAGCAACGTGAGCAAAGAGAAAGGGGGTTACAAGAAGTATAAGAAGAAAGGCAAAGCAAGAAGAACATACAATGATGATTCATTTTCAAGTTCTTGTAATTTTTCATTTATTTTGGATTTATTTATTTAGTTGTAATAATTAATATTATTTTTTAGACAGTAAAATTTTAAGGAAGAGCAATAAAATTGAGTCAAACTTTAATATTATAATTAAAAAAAGTTTAATGCCTAACAAAATAAAATAAATATCAACAATACTTCAATGAATCAATAAAGAAATTAATGTAAATAAAATTTTATGTAAAATATTAACCACTACCAATTTTAATTCCAAAAGCATTAGATTTCTCTATAAAAATGCCAAAAATAAAAAAATAAAATTGATGGATTCAAAAGGTTGACCCGTCCCGCTTAAACTGGTATGTCTACTTTGTTATTCCTAATTTTTATTCTTATTTAAATTTGCATGCTTATTCTATATTCAATTTGTGATTGGAAGTTGTTCTTATTCTTGTTCTATATTATTGGAAATTTTGTCAAAGTTTATCATAAACACATTTCAGAGTAGCAACACATAAAACATATTTAATTTATCAATAGCCTTACTAAAGAAGACTTAAAATTTTAACCAAAAACTTATCAAAATAAGTTAAAGAAAGTTATAGGTTTAAACAATTGTAAAGTATGTTGTGCATATTCTCAACTCAAATAAAAGTATCTCGTCGTAACTTCTTTAGAATATAAATAATTTTCACGAGATTAAATAAACTATGTATAAACTCTTTCGGAACTACTTTTATTTCTATAAGTTGTTAAATTTGATAAAATTAAAAATGTTAATTTCAATTACTTGGTACATATATTATGACTATGTTCAAATAGTAGATAATAAAATTGAAATTAGTTTTGCACAATTTTTTTGCTTGAGTCCTTTAATTTAGTTCAATATGAAAAATATTGAACTAATATTGAACTAAAAGACTATTTTGTCTTTAAAAAATTAATTTTAGATACCACACCTCTAAGATTGTAGTATGTGAAAGGTATTTTTAGATCTGAAAACCTTAGGAATTATACAATCTATAAATTTTTTCGTTTAAAAAAATAATGGATTACAAAATTCAGAAGGTATTTCTAAATCTGAAAATACCTTATGAATTTTGTCATCTAGAAATACCTTTTGGATTCCATAATTCAAAATATTTTTTTTTAAAGAAATCCACTCTTTGAATTATAGAATCCAAATTGGAAATACCTTCTAGATTTCATAATTCATAGTTTTTCTAAGTCACCCAATTTGAAATGAAAAATATCAATAAAACAAAGGGTACTTTTGGTATTTTAAGAAGTATGAGGAGTCACAAAAAAGTCATGGAGGTGTAGGAAGAAACATCTTTTTTTTTAAGAATCAAACATGTTAATTATGACATTGCTAGTTATTTTAAAAACACTTAATTATTCGTCCCCTCGTAATTGAATCTTCGAGCTAAATGCTTGTCAAATTTGGGCTGTCATAAAGAAATTAGGACTCTTCCTTTTGCACCCATCATTTAAATGTGCATGCCATGTGGCTCTGAAATGGGAAGAATACCCTCACATCAATTTATATATAACCCTACCTTTCATTTCTCTTCCACTTTTATTCTTCCTCCATCGCCAACGCACCCCCTTCCTTATTATGCTTAAGTGTGAGAGTCCCTGTTAGACTACTATTGCCCTTCTAAGAATCATCGTCAACTTCAACGCACCATTGTCACTATAGAACAAGTTCCTTTTTTTTTTTCATTCATTTTTGCTAGTATTACATGATTTTATAATGGTTGATCTGGAACATATTTGATGTTTCTAATATATTCTAGATTGTGCATTCTAAAATGTATTTTGTTACGTTCTGGATTGCATAATATGAGATCTATTTTTTTTTAAAATATTTTAGTACCGATGGCTAAGACTAGAGGTGGGTCACTCAAGTTGAAGCTTGACAGAGATTAATGGTGTTAGTCCGTAGAAGAGACAGGGAACAAGTTACCACTACACCTAATGTGAATGTATTGTTAGCACTACAAGAAAATCATGAAATAGAAATTAATTTTAGAGATAAAAAATAATTAGTTGTTATACTGACTAAATTAGAGACCATTTTAGAAACTTAAAAAAAAAATTGGTTTCTAATAAATAGTTTTTAAATTGGTATCTAATTAACGACCAAGGTTTTAACTACCAATTATTTAGATTATAAATTTAGTAACAAAAATCTTGATTGCTAATTAGATACCAATTTAGAAACCATTTAACAATAATAGAAATTAATTTAGAAACCAATTTTTTTAAGTCTATAAAATGGTCTCTAATTTAGTCACTATAGCAACTAATTATTTCTTGTCTCTAAAATTGATTTCTATTTCATGATTTTCTTGTAGTGTAGTAGCTGCAGGATTTGTTGGCAGCGCTTATGATACGTCTCTTCTAGTGAGTAACACTAACCATGTGGCCATACGACTTTGGAAGAGTGAGGATCAAGGCGAATTAAAGTTGGTATCTCATGAACATGAGTTAAGTAAGTTTGGATCCCTCATCCCCAAAATGAGCACCACAATGCTTAACACTGAGTTGCTGCCACTGTGCAACATTAGTTATGACAACATTGATAAGAGTCTTATTTCAGCCTTTGTAATAAGATGACACTGCAACACTAACATTCTCTAGCTTTTTTTGGGTGAGATGACTATCACATTGGAGGATGTGTCTTCATCATTGTATCTCCTCATAATGGAACACTTTTGTTCTTAAGTGACATTGAATTTCACATCAATGTCATCAATGTTGGTTGAGCTCCTTGGGGTGGAGTTTGGTGATGGCACGATAAAGTTGAGACAATGTTGTGGTGCTCACGTCAGATTGAGTTGGTTACTCAGGTGTACGAGGAGTGCATTATTCACTAGAGACGGGAGTACATACTCAGACTTATTTGTTACACCTTGTTGGATGCACAATATCTATAGATAAAAGTGTGACATTTGTGAGTGTGACGTACTTATCTCTTTTTAGTAAATTTGCAGTGGGTATTTATGGAGAGCAGTCGCACTCCCAAATGTTTAACCAGCTGGGGGATGCTTCCTTTTTCCAAACGAAGCATTTCAAAAGTTATGTCACACTTTTATAGGTAAATACTCATTTCTCTAATAAGGATGATATTATTTCTTTTATTAAGAGTGATGGTAGTCCTTTGGTTAAATTGATTAAGCTTGTTGTGATAATTTTTTCTATATGGATGCTATGGCGCATGAGAAATTATGCTCATTTTCAGAATAAGATTGAGGTTTCTAGGGCTCTTTCAGTTATTAAAGATTTAACTTGTCTAGTGGGAAAGTCTTCTAAAGCTTCAATGAAGAATGATATGATGGATTTCAGTGTGATTAAGTTTTTGGGTATTAATACTCGTATTGGTAAAGTTCTTCATTCTCTTCCTGTTAGATGGGAGTTTCCTTCACCAGGCTGGGTTAAAATTAGCACTGATGGGGCTGTTAGGGGTTATCCAGGTCTTGCCACTTGTGGAGGTATTTTCTGTGGGAGTATGGGGGAGTTTATTGGAGCTTTCTCTGCGTTTCTTGACGTTCTGACTGCTTTGGTTGCTGAATTTTATGGAGTTATATATGTTTTGGAGGAAGCTCAAAAGTGGGGACTTACTAATGTCTGGCTGGAATGTGACCCTGCCTTGGTTTGCGTTGCGTTTACTGCTAGGATAAATGTTCCTTGGATGCTTTGTAATCGATGGAATACTTGTCTTAATTACTGTGAAAAAATCAAGTTTAGGGTTACTCATACTTTTCGTGAAGGGAATGCGTGTGCTGATAAGTTGGCTACTTTATGATTTATTCATAGAGAATAATTTCATTGGTATAATAGGCTTCCATCTAGTCTGTTCTTAGAATTCTTTATTAATAGGTATAGTCTACCTATGTATCGTTTTTGTTAACATATGAGTTTTGGTCTAGTCCCCCATATTTTTTTTATTTTTTTTAATAATACTTTTTTTATGTGATGGCAAATGATTGTTGTTACTTGAGGTGTCAGCCTAGGTAAGATGTCAAGTAGTATAGTGATGCCTAACATGAAAGCTTTTTATAAAAAAATAAAATAAAAAAATATACATATGTTGAAAACCTTAGATTTATTTTCAATTAAACATATCAATAATGTTTTGTTCATGATGAAACATGTGTGGATATATGAGCACTTCCCAAGGATAGGAATGAGATATGAATCCCACATATGAGGAGAATCTCCCTCGGGCATCATGTGATGTTACCAGATGCCATATCTACATAGTTAACGATGTGAGCATCCAAATAGATGGTGTTACCCACGTTGGAGTGACCTGGACTCCTTACGATGACCATGGTCCAAGTAGGCTGGTTTAGGCAATATCCTTGTTCTCGGGATATATTCGTCTCGGGACCTGCTCACAATGCCATTTGTCGAAGCGTGTGTTACGTAAATTTTGGTACGAGTAGACAGTTCATCGGCCTCCCCCCATTAGAAGGTGGTGCAATTTCTATTATTGATGATTGATGGTTGCACTTTGTCGACCACCTTATTATCGGTTGACACTGACTTCACATCCATCAACATATGCAGTCGGATACATGCACTGGTTGAAATTAGTGTCACACTCATACATAGTTCCTGAAAAGGATGAAGTTCGATTGCCTGTATTGGCACGTCGTCCACCACAAAGTTTGGACGATGACAATAGACAACCAACCTCATAATAGGAACATGCTTGCACGGTGATTAATTTCACTTGTTCTGTATAAATTGTTATTTTAGCATGATTATTTGTTTTAGTATTTTCAAGACACCCTATAACCTATGATTGATTGACGACATGTGTTAGAAGATACTCCAACATAGGACAAAACCTAGAATGCATTGCAACTAGTATGTAGTGTTACGAGGACCGTTTACACCAAATATCTATGTGTTGTATGGGATAGACGACATAAACATAATTTTTAGATAATTTTCTTATGTACTTAGGTTTTCCATTCTAAAATTAGAAAATATATTATACGACAAGTTTCTAATAATTAATATATGTAATTTTCTCATTATTTATGTTATGCAATTACTTTATCAAAATATTGTTACTATTAAAAAATTTAATATTAAACAAATTTTATTTTGTTTTAAGTGTCTTACCAATAATAATTTTTTAAAGGGTAAAATTAGAATTTCATAATAGAATACAATTGAAAAGAAATTATTTTACCATAATTGCTATTTGTTTCTCAAAAATAGCCATCCTTGTTCTACAAAATCCTAATAAAAAATGTATCTTTTAGTGAAATCATAATCTCAATGGCCAATCTATATTCTCAAATGCTAAACATTTCAAATATCATTAATATTTATGAGTTAGTTAATTAAGTAATACAACAAACTTATTTATATTGAAGGATGCATATAATTTGAGCATCTTCTTACCCTTTTTCTTTCCTTTAAAATTCTAATATTCAAATATCATGTTCTAATTTTCTTTTCCTCTTGAGACCTATCATGTTTGATTTATCCAACTGTTTTCATCCATGTGATAAAAAGCTAAAATGCTTTTGCTTGCGAACATACATAGATGAATATTGTATTATTTAAACGCAGAGATAAAAAAAAACATATCCTTTTAATTTTTTTTGCAATTTTATCATATATTATAGAAAGAGGATATAAAAACATAAATGTTACAATTTCAAATATGTTGAGATAAGATTAGTAAGATTAATTATTATATTTAATATATTGTTCAACACAAATTTTATCATAATTTTTTTATTAAAAAACGATTTGATTTAAAAAATATTTAAAGAGAAAAATGTATTTAAAGTGTTTTTTAGTGAAAATAAAATAATTTCCATATAAAGCTGATATAATAATTAATTTTTAATTTGTATATTCCATATAATAGAGTTAGGAACAATTGCATAAACCACTTTTATTTTTTTTTATTTTATTCCCAGAAGAGGAACCTCTTACTGTACTAGTCCTGTAGATCTGTCATACATTGTCATATAATAATTGAATAATTCCCCATTTTGTAGTCATTTTCATTTTTTTCTTTTTTATTCTTGGGTCACCATCATGACATTATTGTTTCGTTACAACTATTTTAATTTTTTACAACATACTCTTGCTATATATCATAAGACCAAAACATTCCTAAATTACTCTAAGCAATCGAAATATGATTAAAAATATACGTAGCCATTCAAATATACGAAGTTTCATTTCCAATTTAATATATATATATTAGAGTATGTTGTCTAAGTAAAGCATAGAATAGGAAATAATGGAGGTTGTTCCAGTTCCATTTGCATTGTTAAGTTTCTGGTCTGCATATTGCTTTATATTCACACTTTCATCTTTGTTCTTTTGCAGAACTACCTTCTCATCGCTACTTTGATCAGCACAAGTCTTGTATTTGCTTGCTACATTGTTCTCATGGTACTTTCATAAAATATTTCATGCCAAATTTTTATTTTGAAAAAAAAGCTTCTCAAAAAGGTTTGCAGTTATTTTTAAATCCTTGCCTCAATATCTTCCTTCATCTTATCTATGATAAAATGAATATGTTGAATATGCTTTCAGTGATTTATAAAAGTCATGGTTATTGATCATTGCTATAAAGAAAATTCATAGACTATTCAATGAGTTTTCTTCATGTTGTTCAAAATTCTGCTAAACCAGATAGCTTTTTTCATATAGTATCTAAGCAGTTATATTATATTACACTTCCTTTTCTTTCTACATGATCAATCTTACCTTTTAAGAAAAGCAATTATTTAACATATTTCAAGTCTTTTACATAAGTTTCTTAAAAATCACATTTAGTAAGTCACCGATAGGACTGGCCTAGAGTATTTGAGGTGGTTGCCTAAGCATGATCTTTTATGAATTTCGTGTAATTTTATACTTAATTACTAAAATGGATGATTTAAAAAAATTATTAAAATGGATAAGTCGTAGTAGTGATGATTCAGCTTTATTGTAAAAATATTAATGTCAAAATGACACAATTTTATTATATTTAAACTAAGTCGTTTTACTTTGATATGATTTTAATATAATTAAAGTGACACGATTTTGATGTATTTAAATCAAAGTCGTCTTATCTTAACACGATTTTACTATAATCAAAATTCAATTGAAATTATGTCACCTTCATATGATTTATTCATTTTAGTAATTTTTTTAAAATTTATCCATTTTTTTAAAAAAAAATTCCTTAAAGAAGCATTATACAAAGAATTTTCAAATATGTATCTGATAAATGACTTAATATTTAATTTCCTTTAATTTTTTTTTATGTAAAATCAACTATTAAATTTGGATTATTAACTTAGAAATTAAATATTTTTCAATTCAATAAAATCATTAAATTATTCAATCTCTTTTAAATCAAAACAAATTACATGAAAAACTAATTTAGCTAATGCATTTTGGAAAAGACTTTCATAGTTTTTAATATTCATTGAGATCATTATTCGATTCACAACCTTATGTCTTAATCATTTCCTTCTTAAAATACATCTTGATAAATTAAAAAAAGAAAATGTATATAAATAGTTATTGGTTTTCACTCATAATTAATTTGGAATTTTTAGACATACAAAATAAACCCACATTCAAGGAATGGTTAAGGGTTTTGAACCTTCTTTTTATTTGTGTGGACAACGCTAATGTTACTTCAAGTTCATTAAGATACATTAACAATATTTAAGTTATTGTTTGTTAAATTAAAGTGGTATGTCTCATTATAGTTTTCTTCTTTAAAAGGTCCGAAGAGTTAAATGTCCTTAAAAAAACGTGTTGTAAGTCTGAAGTGAAAGGGTTCTTTATAAGGATTAACCTTTATAAGAAGTTCTAGCGAAGGCTACCATGAGGTTTACCATTAAAAAAAACTCTCAAACGTGAAGTTAACAAATTCTTCAGGTAAAATAGTAAAAAATATAATTTAGTTTTGAATAAAAAAATGAGTATTTTTTTTTATATTTTAAATATATTCATAGGTTTAAACCTCCCATTAATAATAAAACTGAATAAAAAAAAACATATTACCTATACATAAATACTTAAATACTATCTTTTAGTTTATAATTTAATTATAGTCTAATGAATGACTAATAACTATATTCAGTTATATATATAAGAAAATCATGAAATAAAAACCAATTTTTAGAGACCAAAATAATTAGTTGAAATAGTAACTAAATTAGAGACCATTTTAGAAACTAAAAACAATTTTGGTTTCTAAATTAGTTTCTATTATTGTTAAATAGTTTCTAAATAGGTATCTAATTAACAACCAAGATTTTTGCAACGATTTAGAAACCAAAATTTCTTTTAGTCTCTAAAATGGTCTCTAATTTAGTTATTATTGCAACGAATTATTTTGGTCTCTAAAAATTGGTTTCTATTTCATGATTTTCTTTTATATATATATATATATATATATATATATATTATCATAATTATACAACTAAAACCTAAATTTTAAAGACTAAAAACATAATTAAGTCATTTTTTATTTATATTTTTAGATGTGATTTATGATATCTTATCTGACATGGATCATTAGCTAATTCATTCATATTTTAATGTTTTTTTGTAATAGGTCGGAGAAACATGTTCTCGAGACATTAATGATTGTGACATGGGATTGCAATGCATAGAATGCAACTCGAAAAATCGGTGTACACGTATTCAAACTATAAGTCCTATTTTAAGGGTCTTTATTAGCCCTTACCATGTTCATCAACCTCTCTTATACCTCTTAATAAATTTTGTATAAGAGTATATATGGTGAATGATGTATAGGTGAAGGATCTTCCATTTAATCAATACTCATGGCTTACAACTCATAACTCATTTGCATGGAGGGGAGTAAATTCAAGTATTGGTTTTCCAATTTTGGCCATGATCAACCAAGAAGATTCCATCACAGATCAACTCAAGGTATGCAACAAAGAGTTGTATTTCAATTTTTTTCATTAAAGATGAAGTAAATGTGAGAAACAATTTTTTTTATAAGTAATAAAAAACAAAATAAATGAGAGTATTAAAAGTGCTCCAACCCATTACAAAAAGTTTTAATGTATTTTAGTCGCCTAACAATCTTGAACCAATAACAAACTCTTCCACAATTTAACTTTTCGTTTGTGCATATCCTAATAGTTCTTCAAAACACTCACAAGCATCAAAACCAGATTAAACCCCAAAAAACATAAAATCCTTTTATAATGCTTTACAACATGGTAACAAAAAAAAATTAAAAGAGTTAATTTCTTTTTTTTTTATGCCTATAGTATCTGCATTAAGATCCCTTCATTCCAGAGAGAAAACATATCAGTATGAAGTTTGTACTTCTGTTGTCGTTCCTATTTGATTTCATTAATCATCACAGGATCCTTTTACAACATAATATTTTCTTGCTATGAGTGTTCAAGTCACCTTCATATTACCCACAACATAAAATCATGAATCTAGACTTGATGGTCTGATGATGTTAACTTAACATTTGGATGCAAGTAATAGGGTTTAAACACCAGTCATAATAAGAGAATGAAACCCATGAGAATTTAGCATTTAATCATGTCCATGTTTTTACCTGAACCATCAGGAAAATTTGTTGATTATCTGGTATGTGTTTATTAAAAATGACATTGTTTCTTAAAGTCCAGATGTTCCAAACCGTGACAATTCATATGTTTTTCAAAATGCGAGAAACAATATGATTTTTAAGATGAATATCGTTTAAAATTTTCAAGACAACTGCATATGCTTATAGTATTTGGTAGACAATTTTTGTTGCAGAATGGTGTAAGAGGATTAATGTTGGACATGGATGATTACAAAGATGACATTTGGCTATGTCAAGGGATGTGCTCTAGATATACAGCTTTTGTAAGGCTTTTGTAAAAGTTTCTAAATCAAAGTTAAAGTGTGTTAGTTTTGTTTGATTTGGTATGTGTTTATTTGACATTCTTAAGGATCCTATAATTTTCAAATACGAGGTATGATTTAACAGCAACCTGCCATTCATGTTCTAAAAGAGATAAGGACATTCCTTGTAACACATCCAACACAAATCATCACCATATTCATTGAGGATCGTGTAACATCACGAAATGGTGTGAATAAAGTGTTTAATGCAGCTGGGCTGAGGAAATTTTGGTTTCCTGTGTCGAAAATGCCCAAAAATGGTGGTGATTGGCCAATAGTCAAAGATATGATACGCAGGAATCATAGGTTAATTGTGTTCACTTCAAATGCTACTAAGGAGGCTTACCAAAGAATTGCTTTTGTGTGGAATTATGTTGTAGAAAATCATTGTGAGTCTCATACCATTCTTTCTAGGTCAAATCTATATGAAATGGGTCTAATAATTTATACATTTTTTTTATGTAGATGGACATGATGGCATGAAGGGAGGTTCTTGTTCAAATCGAGTTGAATCATTTCCAATGAACTCAACAACAAAGTCATTGGTCTTGATGAACTACTTTCGAAATGTCCAAAATTCTAAAGAAACATGTAGGGATAACTCATCTCCTTTAATTACCATGATGAATATGTGCTTCATAGCTGCAGGTAATCGATGGCCTAATTATGTTGCTGTTGACTTTTACAAGGTAAAATTTTCATAACACTTTGAAAACCATTTCATGTTCATGTTCAATATATATTATTCAACGGAGCTTATGTGGGTGAAACATATAGAGAAGCGATGGTGGAGGAGCTCCAGAAGCATTAGATGTGGCAAATAAAAACTTGTTTCAGACATGAGAAAAGAAGCTAGTTGCAATCATCTTGGGATTTTTGTTGGATATGATGAAGATATCATACTTAATAACTAGAAAGCTTGTCTATTTCCACTTCACACACACAAATTAATGTTATAGTTGAAACTTGCTTAAAAGATTTTTTTTTTTTTTTTAAAAGACTATCTGATGGGTGTGAATTTTCTATGATAATTTTGCTATGTTCCCATTAATTAATTAATTATGATATTATTTTATGTTTGCTAAAGTTAATCATTAAAAATTAATCATTTTTATGAGTAACTAACATTTTATAATTTCTAAAGAAGGAATGTTTTAGTCCAAAAAAATAGCAAACAAGTTTAAGTTGTTAAATTGAGTTAAAAAAAAAAAGACTTCTTCAAATGCTTAAGGAAAAAAAATTGTTGAACAAGTTTCTAGATGCCAAATCATAGTTCTGCAAAGTAAATTTTCAAATTTTTCAAAAGATAACTTTTACTAGTTTAGAAAGATATAGTTAGATTAGTAAAAATGAGTAAAGGTGATCTTGGATTTAATCCAAATCCAATTCAAATCTAAATATTGGAATAAGATATAAAATTTATATTTATATTTTTTAAAAATAATTTGGATTTTATAAATTCAAATCTAAATATTTGGATTGAATTTTAAATCTGAATCCATATTTTTATAAATTTCTATAATATTAAAAAAATTAGTAGTATAATGTAATTTAATTTTTTTTTTTGTGTTATAAAGGTTAATTATTATCATAGAGAAGTCTTCTTCTATCTATTGTATGTTCACATTCAAAGTTAAAGATGTATTAAATGTTTTTCATACATCATTGTATATCTCTTGTTCAATGACATAACTTATGAGGTATAGGTTAACTAATTTTTATCCAACTTAGAGTAAAACATAACAACCTACAAGATTGATAGTCCTCATTAGAAAAATTATTAGCATGAACTAACTTTAACACATTCTTAAATTTTCTTTTGATATATAATAATATTTACTAGATCCTCTAATATTAGAGATGGAAGAAAGAAACATTATCTACATCCATTGAATAAACATATATAATATTTGAGATATATCATGAAATAATAAATATTAAAATAATAAAAATGATTACAATTAGAAAAAAAAACAAATATTAAAGTAATTTACATATTTTCTGGACTTTAGTCATCCAATTATGTATTATATTTTAATTCAAAATCATGCTAAAGTTTAATTGTGTTTGTGAAGTGAAGAAAATTCCTAAATAATCCTGTATCTAAATTATTTGTTTGATATTTAATTATTACAAGAAAATTATTATAAATAAATTAATTTTAGAAATCAAACTAATTTGTTACTATTTTAATTAAGTTAGATACCATCTTATAAATTAAAAAATTATTAGTATTTAAATTAGTTTTTATTATTAATAAATAATTTTTAAATTAGTATTTAATTAGCTAGTAAAGTTTTAATTACTAATTTTATAATCTAAACAATTGATAACTAAATAGATACCAATTTAGAAAATATTTATAAATAATAAAAATTAATTTAAATATCAATAATTTTTTAATATCTAATTTAATCAATATAACAATTAGTTATTTTTTTTTATAAAATTAATTTTTATTTAATAATTTTTTAAAAGTGATATTTTCTTTATAAAATAAATTTTTATTTAATGATTTTTTAAAAGTGATAGTTGAGAAGCCAATTTTATAATTTACTTAAAACAAATCTGATTACTAGAAAATTAATGTAATTAATATTTAAAAATTCCCCGAACCAAAAACCCAGAATGAGTTTGGTATTAATGAGATTTTTATAGAAAGACTTAGATGAATATAAATTTGTGTAGCGTCATGGAAATTATTCTCATTCTAATTTCTAAGTAACTTTATCTATCTATTTATCCATTATTTACCTTTTTTAAAAATATAAGTTAAAATTATATATTAAAAAATATTTTAAACTTAATTCAATTTTTATAAAACCTATTCTGTGACATATACTATTAAATATCTTTATCACATATATTATTATTTTATTATAATATAATATTTTATTAAGGGATAATTTTGTAAAGTAAACGTATTTAATCACGTGTGAAATGAAGCAATGTAGCTCTCTCATATATTTGAGATAGTTAATGCCGTTTCAAAAGAGAGTTCCAAAAAAATATTGCTTCAAGAAACAAAACAAACTCTTGACTTATTCTCATTTCTTTTGCAAAGAAACAACAATTACTTCTACGCATAACATTAATATAATATTTAATTATTAACAAATAATGATCGATAATTATTAATATTTAAGTATTACTAAAAAGTAATAAATAATATTTTTTTAAATTAATATGTTTAAGAAATAATTTATTTTCATTCTCTCAACTTATTTTTTTAAAATAATTATATTTTAAAATACATCTAATAATAATTTTGACATTAGATGAAGTTATCTACCTCAAATATTTTTGCTGTGTTATTAAAAGGGTGTAGGTTGGTTAGAGGAAGATCATTTGTAACAGCATGCAGCAAGTAAAGCTGCTATAAAATGGTTAACGTTCAGCTCAAATGTTGCACTCTTTGGAATTCAAATTTCGCCTTCAATCTTTGTAACTGACAGATAAAGGCCGTAATATCTCATCTTTTCTCTCACACTATCAACACAACAAATAATCATCATCATCATGCAGGTATCTAATTCCCTTTCTTCCTTCTTCCTCATCCTCTGTTCTTCCTCTGTTCCAAAACAGAGACTTCACTTTCCTCTCTTTCTTTCTCGCAGAATCCAACACTTGCGACAACCCTTTTAGCCATTTTGCTCCTTGTCCACTCCTCACTCGCTCTCAAGGTACACCAACTTTATTTAACCTTTTCGATAACCCCTTTTGCCTCTAACTTCGATAAACTTGTCTCCCAACTCCACTCTCTTAAACAGGAAGGAAAAACATGCGTGGCAGACAGGAACTGCGACTCGGGTCTGCACTGCGAAACGTGCGTGGCCAATGGGAACGTGCGACCAAGATGCACTCGCATTCAACCCATCAACCCCTCTTCAAAGGTCTCACCTTTTTGTTGCTGTCGTTGTGCTTTTTGAGTTTTGTTCTGTTGTGGCGTGAAAGTGGTGTGCGATGAAGTTTTCAGTTTTTTGAACAGGTAAAAGGGTTGCCGTTTAATCGGTATTCATGGCTGACCACGCATAATTCATTTGCGATTTTGGGTCAGAAACCAATGAAGGGTTCTGTTCTTCTTGCTCCCACCAATCAGCAGGACTCCATCACTAGCCAACTTCATGTGAGTCCTCTTCTGTTACATCATTTTTTTTTTCTTCTTTAATTGAAAAACTTTATATGAACTTACTTATATCTTCATGTTTTTCCACCCATTATCAACTAATACAACTTCTTATTTAATTATTTATCAAAACAATATTATTATACAGCTATTATGAAAAGATTATATATAGAAAAAAGGTTTTAAAAACTTGTAATTATAATAAATTGTGCATGGTTTGAAATAAGATAAATATACTAACAACTTATATTGAAAATGATTTTTGATTAATTGATTGAGTAAAATATCAATCTTTGTTTTACTTAGAGAACAATGTCAAAGACATTTAACAAGTGTATCTAAGTTTTGTACTTTTATTTTTAGATGATGGTATTTGGATACTAAAAAAATTTGAAATACAGAAACGTTGAAGTAAAGAAAGGGAAAGATCTTTGAAACTTTAAGCAGTTGTTTGAAGAGCATTTGTCGTGTCTCTCATTGTGTCCATTCTACATACCTAGAAAGTAAAGTTTCTGCCTTCTGCTCCTCTCTAAGAACAGAGGAGGGTCCCCACTATGTTTCTTTTCAATTCTTTAAAACTGAAAAGTCAGAAAGTGGTTGGCTATTAATCGCTCTTTTGAAAACAGCACAGGATTTTTCTAACGCGATAATTTGCATTTTAAATAAATTGAGCAACTAGAATTTGTTTACACAGTTGAATAGTTCAAATGGTTACTAGTTTAGTTAGTGACATTATGTGAAATGGATTATTTTTTACTTCTTTAATGAGATACTTGCATTGTTGAAGCCCACCAGTGACGAGGATGGCTTTATCGGTTGTACTAGACACAAAGAATGTCTTGCAAGAGGGAGTTATATTTTAATCTGACTAAACAATTAGGATTGTTTTTCCCTCTCAATATTGCAACTTGTTTCTAGTTTAACTTGATTAGTTATGGCCCTTGTGTGAAAGCTAATTATTTTTAATATAACTTTTTAATGAGGTTAGAGTTGGTAGATTCCACATTGACCCAACAAAAGTTAAAAGTTAAGAACATTTCAATTCTTATTTAAGTAGATGCAATGCAAACTTCATTCTATAATAAGTTGGTTTTATAAGGTTAAATTAAACTTAATTTCACTTCTTAATTTAATATTATGGTATCTGAAAAAGTTTATCTTAACGAGAATTTGTTATCTTAAAGACAATCCATAATCGATCACTTATAATATATAATAGATCAAACAACATCATTCTTAAAATACTCTACAATCTAAGATACATGGTTCAAAGTGGATGAAAGAGAAGCTATTCCTTGTGAATTTACATTTCATTTCACATTTCAAGTAGAAGGAATCTAAACTGATTTCAGTTGAAGAACTTTGGCACCTTATGCTTATATTTCACATTTGTCTTGTAGAATGGAGTACGAGGGTTGATGCTTGACATGTATGACTTCGAGAATGATGTTTGGCTGTGTCACTCTTTTGGTGGCCAGTGCTACAACTACACAGCTTTTGTAAGTAGGAAATAGCTTAGTTGTTGGTGTTCCGAATTAATGATAATGCAATTAAAAATTTGTATTCTCTGTGACCATGAAATCTGGTAATCAATAGTTGTCTGAAATATGAACAATACAGCAACCTGCCATTAATGTTCTCAAGGAGATTCAAGTATTTCTAGACGCAAACCCATCAGAGATTGTCACTATTTTCATTGAGGATTACGTTACATCTCCAAAAGGCCTAACAAAGGTGTTTGATGCTGCTGGACTGAGAAAATACTGGTTTCCAGTGTCTAGAATGCCCAAAAATGGTGGAAATTGGCCAACAATTGATGATATGGTCAAGAAGAATCAGCGTTTAGTGGTCTTCACTTCAAAAGCATCCAAGGAATCTTCTGAAGGGATAGCCTACGAATGGCGATATTTAGTAGAAAACCAATGTAAGTACAAGTTCCTATAATTTAAGTTTACCATTTTAGACACACACACCCTCTAACACATTATTTTAAATAGAATTTTATCATTGATTAAACTTCATGAAAAATCATAAATTTGTATGAATCATACTAAATTACCATCAATGATACCGAGTATATTAAAAATGGTGCATTCTTAGTACCCTCTTGAGCAAATACTGATGGGGTTTTGAGAATGCGATTTGCAGATGGAAATGGAGGGATGAAGGTTGGTTCATGTCCAAATCGTGCAGAGTCACCATCTATGAACACAACATCAAGATCATTAGTTCTGTTGAACTTCTTTAGAGATCTTCCTGATGTAACCAAGTCTTGCAAAGACAATTCAGGTCCTTTGCTTGACATGGTCAATACATGCTATGGAGCAGCTGGCAAGCGTTGGCCTAATTTCATTACTGTCGACTTCTACAAGGTGTTACAATATTAGCCATGATTGGCATTGCCAACTTATAGACTGAGCAACTATTTGTACCAGTTTTTTTCCATAATAACGAGAAAAAAAAATGAAATAAGTTGTTTTTTGTAAGATAAACATAGCTTAGACAAAGTTAAAAGTAAAATTTCATAGCAGTTTTTACAAATTCATTTGTACATAGGCTGAATTTAACATAGTAAACTTTTCATTACATTGATGTTTCAGAGGAGTGATGGAGGAGGAGCTTCAGAAGCACTAGATGTTGCTAATGGTCATCTAGTGTGTGGATGTGAAAACATGGCCATCTGCAAGGTTTTGCATCAAACATGCTACACATTAAATTTCCTCTCCCTCTCTATAGTAATAACGAATTTGGATTTGTGCAGGCTAACATGACATTTGGAGCTTGTGAGGTACCTGAGGCTGAAACAACTCCTTCCCCTGCAGCAGCACGTGACAGTAGCTTTGGTGTTAGAAATTGCAACCAAGTTTATTTGTTGTGGTCTTTGGCCACCACTGTTTTTGTGGGCATGCTTGTGGCATTGTAAATAGACATTTCCCTTGTTTATAATTAGGAGAAAGTGTGTGAAGAAACCATTTTTGGGGATAATGTTGAACCTTTGGTGCAGACATTACTTCAACTTTGAGAGCAACTTTGGAAAGTGTAGTTCTAATTTTATAGTCATATATGGCTAAGTTATTTTGAATTTAGCATTTAGAAATTAAAATGTTATTTTATTTATTTGTTTAGAGACTGTTTTTTAAAAGTATAAAGCACCAAAATCAAAATAAATTTTAAAGACTAAATAAGATAATTACAAAATATCAAATATATACTTGTATAATCAAGATTTCCATATACACAGATATATGTTAGATGATAATTTGGTAGTGAGGACAAATAACATATAATAACATAAATTATTTTATCTCCCTTTCCCTTTATAGATATAACAGTAAAGGTATTTTCACAAAGTTAAAGAATTTAGAGAGTTTACTTTTTAAAGAGCTAGATTCCTTTGTAAGTTCATATTTAAAAAATGTACATACATAAAAATTATGGTATTTTATAACGCTAAAGTTTAGAGAATAAAAAATAAATCAATTAGCCTTTAAGAAATAATTTAATAAATTAAAATAAAAATAGTACTTAAGAATTTTAAAAAATATTTAACTCATAAAAACAATCTATTTAACTTACAATAGCTTCTAGAAAATTTAGAAAATTTATTATCACAATTTGTGACATAACTGATAAATTTTGGACCTCTACCAGAGGCCTGTTCTAGTACACTCAATAATCTTACATGCTTAAAAATTGAGATAAAAAATAATTTAAATACACTTTCCTTCTTTAATTCTTCGAGATGCCTTTAAAAGATAAAATCATGACGAAACTTTGAACTTTAAAACAGATGATACCTCAAATATGATAGTTAATCATAACAGTGTTATATCACTAGACTTGATGTTAGAACATTAAGTCACAATTATCGTGATGCTTAAACTCTTAGGTTTTTAAGTGTTTTTCAGTGTTGTTGCCCCGCGCGGGCCGCGGATTATGCGGGGCAAGCTAATGCGAGTTGAAAATGTCAGCCCGCCTCGCGTTTTTTACCGCGGGCCGGCCCACCCCACATTTTCACCCCTAATTGAATTGTATAAAATGTTAATCTCTAGTAGGACACACTTAATACAGATCTTTCGATAGGGATGAACTGATATTTTGCTTGTGGAGTATCCTTGATGGATAGATCCATGTATGATCTATACGCTTGTTGAATGTTCTTGATGTATTGATCAGTGTAATATGTATGATTGTTGTATATCGGTAATAAAATGAAATTGGATTATTGTGGTTGATACATGTATTTTGCATGTCTATGTTTGATTGAAAAAGAATTTGGATTATTTATGAATTATTAATCTAATTGTTTCTTTTTATTTATATGTTTGTATATCATAAATTTATTTCAATAACTAGTGTATATATTTGTTTGTATTATGAATTACGATGATTGTATTATATATACGAAGATGTATATGTAGAAGTATATGAGAAACATTTGAGAAAGATAGATTTTTGTTTTATTTTAATCCTCCTTTTATAAATATTTGTATTATATATATATATATATATATATATATTATGTATGTTCAAATTTATATTTTGAATTACTATAAATTTACTTTAATTAGTTTATAGTACATGAATTGCTTTACATACATGATAAACATAAATATTTTTAAAATTATATCAATAACTATTTAGATAGGTAAATAGTGTTAACATATTTACCTTGAAAATTTTGAAATTTTGGTATGCCATGAATAATGATCGTGAGAGGGCATGTGCAGCCACATTTTCTTTTCAAATCCTGCACTCAATGTCGATACGAATTACTCATAATACAATAATTAACATAATATAAGATTCTCAACACATCATATAAGTGCTTAACATATTGTTATATACTGATTAATTTTACAAACATTCAATTTAATTAAACTTACATTTCACAATTTAACATTTAGTTTTATTAAAACAAACATAAAATAGTCATGAAGATTATTAATTCGAGTTACACACTTAGTTAAACAAACACAAATATTAACACCCCAATCGTTTTTATCAATATTCTATTTAGTTAGATTAACAATTTGTTATTTAACAAATAATAATGATAGATAAGAGATTGATCAATGTTAATTTTTTTTGTTAGGTTAGTTTAATTATTTGATCATTACTCTAACATTTTTTTATTTGTACAAATTTATTATAAAAACCGTTTTAAATTTGTATATTTGTATGATGGGTTTAAGTTTCAGCACCCAAACAAAGTTCACTATGCAACCCTATTTTACATTGAAAATTGCTTCCTACACCATATCATTGACATGCACCAACGCAAAATTTAAACCCAACATTGCTCTTGATTTTATTTTTGCTTATGGATGCACAAATTTGGAAGTGAGTTTTATACATTCCAGATTTCAAAATCTGGAAGGTTATTTTTATATTTCACTTAAACTTTCGAATAGTTATATCCATAAGTGAGTTATGAGTTCTGGATTTTCATATCTGGAATGGTGTACTGTAAATAGTGTTGAGGATTGAGATTTGGAACTCATTTATATTTGCTTATGGATCTTGACATTCGGAAGGTCATTTATGTTGTTCAGGTAAGCTTTCGGATGATGAAATTCGGAAATGACATATTAGTTTCGGATTTGTATATCTGAAACTTTGTAATTTAACTTACGGATATAAATATACAGAGAACAAAATTTTTAAAATCATTAGGGACAAAATAGACATTTCACGTCAGTATGTTGAATGCAAATCTGAACTGATACGGAGCCGGAGAATCAGCCTTTTACATTTCAAAATACCCTTTTTGGAAAGTGAAAAAATGGTGTAGGGTGAGTTTTATGGAGTGTATAAAGAAATACCCTTCCATGCAAGAAAGAGACTTCGAAGCTTGGCCCAATAGTTAACAACTAAAAGAAGGTTATTTCTTTCTACACTTCTTTTATCACCCCATACTTCTTAAAATACCAAAGTTATTTTTTATTATATTTATATTTTTTTATTTCGAAATGGATGATGAGAAAAACTCTAGACTATAGAATTCGTTAGAAATATCTTCCAAATATTTTAATCCATAATGGATTTCTTTCAAAACATACAATCCAAATTATAAAATTTGGAAGATATTTTTAGTTTACAAAATATAAAAAGTATTTCCAAATTTAAAAATACTTTCCAAATTATATAATTTAGAATTTATATTTATAAATAAAAAAATATTTTAAATAATACAATTTGAAAAGTATAAATAAAGAAATACATATTATAAAATCTAAAATATATATTTTAAAGAAAAAATAATATTTTACTTAACCTTTGGAATAGAGAAAAAGTTATGGAAGTACAAGAAGAAACCATTCTAACAACCAAAATTAGTTGAAACTGGCAGTAGGATAATTGCCTCATGGCTTAGAAAATAGGATACTGTATATTTAGAATTTAATCATTATTTATTAGTTTAAAAGATTTTACATTACTAAAGGATGAAAGTAATTATAGATATAATTTTTAAAACATTTTTCTTCAAAATAAATAAATTTATCATATCATGTATAGTAAGTTACAATTGAATAATAATATAAAATGATTCTACATTTAATTTAATTGCATATTTTATCACTTAATTATTATACTTTTGCTTATTGTTTAGGAATATTTTTTATTATGCAGTCTAAAAGTCTTCCAAATTAAATAATTTGAAATAATAATTTTATATTCAGTGAAGTTATACATTAAACTATTTGAATATTAATTCCAGGATTCAATATTATATATGTATTTATAATACATTGACTTTTAGATGGCACAATTAGCATAAAACACCTCACTAAAAAAATTTGAGAATCTAATCCAAAATTTTAATTTTAATTTTAAATTTTGGACCATCAAATGTATAAATTATTTTTGAAACATCAATTTGAAAATATAATTATAAATTTCAATTATTTAATCCGAAAATACTTATGGATTAATTCATAATATATTTTATATATTCTAAATTAAACAATGTAAAAAATATTTTGAATTATACAATAATAAAACTGAATTACATGGATAAACTTGTAGGGTACCTCATTGACTTAATGTACCTCAAACTCAAAAAAAAATAAAACAGAAGATGGAAAACGTGGACTTGATAGCAAGGCCATTAACAAATGTAAAATAAAATGAAATTGTTATTTACACCTTTAATTTATATTGTTAAAAATATTAAAATTTTATTTTAGTCCTTTTGAGAAAGCTTCTTTTGAAAGTCAATTTTAAAAAAGAAAAAGAAATACTTTTCATCATAAAAAAAGAAAAAAAAAATAGTACATATTTCGAATTTAATGATTATTTATTGTTATTTAAAATAGTTAACACTAGTTACCTATCTAAATAATTATTGATATAATTTTTAAAATATTTATGTTTATCATGTATGTAAAACAATTCATGTACTATAAACTTATTAAAATAAAGTAATTCAAAATATAAATTCAAACATATATATCATGTATATAAAATATAAATATTTATAAAAGGAGGATTAAAATAAAACAAAAATCTATCTTCCTAAAATGTTTCTCCTATACTTCTACATAATACAATCATCGTAATTCATAATACAAACACAAATACATGCAAATATTAGCTATTGAAATAAATTATTACCGGACAGAATCAATTTGTGTATTAACACAATCAATGTGTGCTATAGAGAATAATTGGGATATAATCACTATTAATGGATCTATAATTAGACTTAATTACAGGATATAATCACTATTAATGGGTCTATAATTAGACTTAATTATAGATGAAAGGGTAGATTGAATAAAATATTCTTTCATGGTATCATAGCACAAAACTCTGATACCCGACAAACACAAAGCAAAGGCAACGGTGCACAACCATGGCAGCTGCACCAGAAAAGAATAATGCCAACAAAGCAGAGCACGAAGGAGGAGGTGCTAAGAAGACC
>Ga0123342_1000578_pt1 | contig 58321 bp, 29 predicted proteins | sample Turbeawhitnodule_FD_89960 | JGI IMG/M metagenome (GOLD analysis project Ga0123342, IMG submission 89960) | Root nodule microbial communities of legume samples collected from Mexico - Turtle bean Mexico white nodule | ecosystem: Host-associated > Plants > Roots > Nodule | place: Mexico: Nepantla... | reverse complement strand
TCGAGCTTCAATGATATGGGAGTGTGGAAATGATGGAGTTGAAGCAATGACGGGACAATGGTAGAGGATGAGGATGAAGAAGAAGAGGAGGCACTCGAGGCCATGAGAGAGGAGAAAAAAAAATTGGCTTTGTTATACCATGTTAAACGAAGAAGAGAGAGAAAGAAGAGATGTGGAAACATGAGAGAGAAACTAATTCATATATTCAAAGTTGTCCATTTGCAGAGAGTTATGCGTATATATAACATATATACGTAACAGTATCCTAACTGTCTAACAGAGATATTGCCCCTTTGATACGTTCTCCTAGTATTTTCACGCCAGACCTCCTTCTCTTTCAGCTTACCCCGTGGACTGACCCCTCGAGAATTTTCAGTTCTAAAAGCATTTAGCTTCTCATGCTTATCTTCATCCTCTGCTCTCCGATATTTTGGAAGGTTTACATATAGTTTTAGATTACCAATGTAAATTTGGTCTAGCTGCTTCTCCTATCTACTCTCATTTGGGACAGGAAAATATCTCACAAATCCAAACCTAAACAATTCCCCACCTATTTAGACGCCTGGATATGAAGACTTCTTTAACTCTAGCCCATTTTTGGAAGACCCTAAACATGTCATACTCCCCATGATTGTCTGGAAAGTTTGAAAAGAAAAATGTAGAGGAGTTTTCAACCCATGATTTCTTTGCCGGAGAAGCTTCCTTATACTCTGTCCTCTGCTCCGAGGTTCTTCCCTCTTCCACCTCCACCGTCCCTCCTTAACCTTATCTTTCTCTCTCCATTTCAGAATCGCCATCTTGTTCCTTACAATGTTATTGAGTGTGATTAGAAACAAACAAAGGAATGATGAATTCATGAGCAATCCTATCCACTGCCACTGAAACTATTCTTAAGCTTCTTTATTTGTGCACAATGAAGTAAAGTAGTTTTTGCAATCAACTCGGTGGACAAGTTGTTACCGAAAAAGAGGGTAGTGTCTTCTGATAGAGATTATTATTTACAAATCTGTATTAATCAATAAATTTAATACTATATATGAATTATTGTTCATAGATTAATAACAAATAATATTAATTGTACCTGTATGGATATTGGGGGACTGAGTAATGTTGATCCACGTAGATACTCGATACTGGTTTTACTCCTGGATGTTCTTATTCTTCAAGTTTCCCTCTCTCTTCGTGTGCCTCGGTCGGCTGGTAGGGGTACCTGCGATTGCACTCCGACGCTCAAGTTAACGATGGTGCTTAGTGAGAATTCTCTCAGATATGAAAACGTACCTTTTTCCTTTTTCCAAATCCCTTTACTAGGTTGACTTGAGCCTTGGCCATGTGGGTCAAGCAACTGACGGTTAGAGACGTGCTTAGTGGTCTCTGGGTTGTGTTTGGTGATTTCCTGAGATCTAGGGAGTGTTAACGTGTTTGATTTACTCAGCGGGAATTATAACTGCTCATTCGTGTAACCACGCTCTTTATTTAATTAAGTCATTTAGCGTAAACCATTCGGTCGTCCGGTGCCGACCGGTACATTAATAATATTATTATTAATATTAATATACTTATTAATATTACTATTATTATAAATATTGTTATTAATGTTATTAATATTATTACCATTTTTATTAATGTTATTATTGATATTATTATTATTATTATTAACATTAATAATAATAATAATATTAACACTAATAGTAGTTATAATAATAAATAATAATCATAATAATAATTATTGTTATTATTATAATTATAATATAATTTATTGATAATGCTTATGTCTAGTATGAATCTGAATTTGACTCCTCTAACACCATATTATTATTATTATTAAAAATAATAATAATAATTTATAAAGTATTTATTATTAAGCTTAATAGAAGTTTGTAGCTAGATGATAATTAAAAAATTATATATATATTTTAAATCATAACAATTGAGGGAATCTTCTATAGATTTTGAACGAAATCGAAATACAGTGGTTTTGTAACAAGCAATAATTAATTGTGAATTTTCCCTGTATAATAAGTGGCGTGGTATGCATGTGCCATAGTTGTGATTTTCTTTTTGTTTATTTACTGAGACATTATAAACAAGAATAAAAAAATGTGGTGGTTCTCAAATATGGTTTTTTCATTAACTTTTACATATACAAAAATTTCTCCAGTAGTTTTCATTTGAAGTATTATATGTGCTAGCAAAAGTCCCCAAAAAGTGGCTTAAAGAAGCAGAAATGGTTCACTTTGGGATCATGAATTATCGTTATAAAAAATTAAAATACTAATAATACAAATTATTTGTGTTTTTTTTATTATTTTGAATAAGTGATTTTTAAAAAAAATTTGTTGTCTATCTTCGACCGTGTAAAATAAGGAAAACGGTTTGTTTATTTTGGTAAGGAAATGAAAAAAATATAAATTAATTGTGCATCTAACTTTTTTTTGTCCATGAATTGCACTCTATAAAAATTAATGCGTACTTTTTTCTTTTTAGATAAAATACTCTGAAGTAAATATTGGGTCTGAATTCTGTAGCCCAGCCCAAACTTTGTTCAAAACATCAAACCCATTAAGTGGCATTCAAAATCCACATCAACTAGGCCCGGTTTTTCAATACTTCAAAATCTATACTTAATATTGTACCAAAAAAATATTATATACTTAATATATATTTAATGCAAATTCAATACACTAATAATGAAATTTTTTATGCTTTTAATTTAGATATTTTATGAAATCCTTAATTTTACCATATTCGTATAAATTGTATGTATCTCTCTTAATAGTAAAATTATAGAATTATATTAATGTAAAAATTATCTTTTTATCACTTTTTATATATTTTTTATTTTTATCCTATAATCTATTTTATATCACATTTATCTGTCTCGTTCTTCCTATCTATTTTACAATTGTATTATTTTATTGCAAAAATAAAACACTTGCCTGTAATTTAATCCTTATAAAGTAACACAAAACCAACAATTGTTTGAATATATGACTAAAATCATGCCATCAAAGTTTTTATAAAAAAAATGTCACTAGAGAAATATGGGAAAAAAATTGGGTTTATTTTCTCTTCTCAACTAGAACCATTTTTAAAAGCTATTTTTTACAACTTTTATTTTTTAAAATAATTTTAAAACTAGTTGAAAAATAAATTTTAGTTTAAAATTTAATTAGTCTCAAAGGAAAAGCGTTTTTAAAAATTTGATTTTGAAACAAATTTGAATTTGTCAACAATTTTTTAAAACAATAACTTGAAATCAATTTAGTAAAACCAAAAAGTAGTTTTAGAAAAGAATTATTTAATTTTGAAGATTTACATTTATAATTCTAAATACATTATTTTAATCATTGAAAAGAAGAAATCAGCAAAATGAGTAGTTTGTAGCCTAGCTTTTTATAGAATTCCAATTTCGCATGTGATACCTTTATCTTTAGTCGCACTCCAAGCTACAATGGTCCATAACCATTATCACTTCTACAAGAAGATAAACAATGCCATTCATACATTTTTTAAAACAAGTTTATGTTAAAATTTAAACATTTTACATTCCACCTGAAAATGTTAAGATACATAGAGAAATGCTAATTCTATTTAGTTTCCTAGTTTCCCTCAATTCTTTTAAGTTTAATTTCTTTAAATATTTTTTATGTTAACAAATATTTGCTTTTTGTTGACAGATATTCAAATTTATAACATGCATAATTCTTTCTTTTACTTTTACCACCAAACCAACTTCCGTAGGGTGTTTTTAGAATATTTGATATACTATTACTTAGTTTTATTACATAGTTTCACCATATTTGGATATGGATCCTCGTATTTTGTGTAACAAATTGGAAGATCCTTTAAACATTGTATTACGAAGTGAACTTTAAGCCTAACTCAACCCCATAAAATCGGCTCATAGGATTGAGGTTTGCACCCATTTATATATTATGAAATGTCCTTATCTCTAATCGATGTGGGATCTCCAACACATTGTTCAATAATATAAAAGAGAAATTATTTATTTTATCTCAATTTACAATATCAACTATTTTATATCTTTATCATCCATATAGTATACACTCCATAGATATCTACTTTTAGGGTAAGAAAATTGCATTCACATCACCAGAAATATAACAATGTAATATTCCTTACAAGACAAATGTAATCTTCTAAACATAACATGCTCAAGTCTCAACACATTCAGCTTTGGAGCAGAAATGGAAAAACAAAGTCAATTACAGTCTGCAAAAGTATAAGGAATTGAAACAACACAAGGAATGAATTAAGCAAAATAATAAACAATGCATAAATGATAACCATGAGACTGCCCTAGCTTAGCCACTGCCCCCAAGAACACTCTTAAGCTTCTTGACTAGGTCAGGGTCAAGGAAAGTAGTCTGTGCGATCAAAGGTGTGGAGAAGTTGCTGGCAAAGAGTGCAAAGTCAAGGATTTGGAGGCCAGGGTTTGCACTGCTGAAAACAGCAAAAGCAATGGCCTTCCTCTTGTGAGCTGCTATTTGAAAGTGCAACAATCCTTGTGGGAAGACCATAAGCTCTCCCCTTTTGAGTACCTTCTGATAAACAACGTTACTTGATGATATGAATCCAGCGAGGATGTGACCCTGATTCACTATTAGAAGTTCATTGGCACCAGGATGAGTGTGCAGTGGTATAACTCCTGCAGGACCAAGGTCTAACCTTGCTGCAGAGAGATCAAGACCATTAACACCTGGAAATTGACCAACAAATGCAGGGGACACAGCAGCATTGATTATGTTTGTGACATTTGCAGCTTCAGATAAGCCAGCAAACACAAAGTCATCTGAAGTGACTTTGGCAGGTGGCACGCAGGGAAAGCCTGCAGGGCCATCTGCACTTTTGAGGTCTGCCACACAGAAGTCTTGAACAGTAGCATGGGAAGTGGATAAGAGAAAGGAAAGGAGGAAGACAATTTGGAGAAACATCTTAACTTGGTAGTGTGAAACTGTGAATGGGAGTGTGAGAATTGTAGGCTCTAAGATGGTGCTATATATATACAAAGTTTCTTGCAAGTTGGAGGCAGAACATATACCATGCAACTAATAATGACAAATGCAAAATTAGAGCCAGAGTTACACTTTATGGATTCTTTAGAACATTCCAGCTGAAGAGGTCCCCCCTTGTGGCATCAGACAGAGAAAATGAAAAGCTCTTTTCATAATAATTAAACCTTTTTTGTAAGATGGCCCTTATTAACTATTGGCTTTTTTTACTCTAATGTTGTGAGGCTAATCAGATAGGAAACAGTGAAAACTAAAAAATTCCAAACTTTTTTTAAGAAAAAGTTCATGAAGTTTTATTTATGTTGGATAATGCTAATTAACGAAACTTCCTGTCATCCTGAAAAGTAAAGCTTCAATGACTACTATGCAAGTCTTTGCTTTGCTGGTAATTAATTATCAGACATCAATCAATCCACATCATGTGGAAATTACGCCCACCAAATTTGTCATGTCAAGCAGGTAAAATTATCTTGTTTTTCCCAATTTTGGAGAATCCGAAGATATTTTGAGTGTGTTGATGCAAAATACTACATCAGATGGAGGAAAAAAACTAGTTAGAATGTGGTCCAACGTCATGTGGGAAGGATAGGAAGGCCATGAATACAGACATTTGACAGCTAAAAGCTTTGCTGTTCTTTCAATAGGAACCAAGTAAATGTGTGGAAAAGAGAAAGCCCTTTCCTGCTAAGATTTCTTATCAGAATCATTTGGCAGATATAGAAAACTATGGCCTAACTAAAGTGCACAAAGAAAGTTTACATTGTCTTATTGTCCTTTGTGATGTTAGCTTTTGGCATTAATATATAAGATTTTTCTTGAGAAACTTTTACATAAATATCTTTAAGAAGATCAAAGTCAAAAGTTATTTAAAATTTATGTAAAAGTTAATTTTAGCTTGTAATTAAGTTTAAGTTCATTTTTTTAATTCTTTCTGAAGTGTAAAGTAACAGTGGAGAGTGTTAATAATATTAAGAGAATGAGGGATCTAAATTAAACATGATTAAGGGTTTAAAATGCTCAATGGTTGGTTGGTATCTTAAGTTTTTATTTATTTACTTTGAACTGTTAATACAGAACCAAAAACTGTTATTAATATTTATGTGTGCAGGGTTTGTTGAAGACATGGTAGAAGTGAACAAATGACTGCAAGTTCAAGATCTTGTTTCTGATACATGGAAAGCAGAATCTGAGATTCATGTTTACTGAAGTTTCCTTTTCACTATTCACTCGAACCTGCCACTGTGAACAAGATCTTCTTCCCTGGATTCCTTTGGATTTTATTGGACAACGACTAGGCCATAAATCTAACCATGCAAGATGAATGATGGATCTGCATCACACTGAAGCGTATAGTATTTGTCTTCCATTAGATTCTGCAGTTACACTATTTCTAACAGTTTCGTTGCTGTCCCTCAAATTCTTTTCAATTGGAAAACCGAAAAGGAAAGAATAGTAAGGTATTTCACTCGAACACATATATAAAAGTACAAAACCTCTGGTGAAAATTGGACGAGAGTGAAACTGCAAACAAGTTACTCTGATACAATGTTCCTTGTTACTTCAAAAAATATACACAAAATGTTAACTTCTTATGTAAACAAAAACTACACTGACAGAAAAAAAAAATACTACTACTACATGACTATGGAATGATTGGTCCTTTTTGTCAGTCTTGGCTTAATACATGCATGGAACTAGCATAATGTTTGTAGCATCAAGGTCTTAAACTTTGCAATTTTGTTCAGTTTTATTATATATTTTAAAAAATTGCAAACAAATGCAAATTGATATTTAAAATTATGGTGTCAAACTGCACTTTGACAGATTTGCAAAAAGCTATAACTTTGGTAGAAAGATTTTATTTTGAGATAAAACTAAATAAAGACATATACCACTATATGTCTTTATTCTTTTTTTTATAAATACATTAAAGATACTGAGAATTATCATAACGTAATTGGTTTGCAAGTTACGATGCACCAATCATTATTGAACAATATTTTTTTTAACTTAATTGATTTATAGTTATAATAATGAAAGAATCTAGATTAATATGGATATTTACTTAGAATAATATTGAAATAAAATTGTAATTAAGAAATAAATGATAATTAATTTTAAAAAATTATAAAATATTTATATGGATGGAGAATTATTAGATGAGTTGCAAGAAAGGTTGCATGAAATTTAGAACATAGAAATCTATGTGTATATACTTTAGATGAAAAAAAGAATGGATAGGAAAAAAGAAAAAAAAAAGGAAAAAAAAGGTGATCATGCAAGATTTAGATTATGAAAAAAAAATTTGAAGTTACTAAGTGCTAGTGTACATGCGATTACACGTGTGCTCTCTTTCTCTCTTACACGTGTGCTCTGTCGGTCGGTGGGTACTTGGGATTGCACTCTGACGCTCAATTCAGAGCTAGTGCTTTTGTTTTGTTCTCTCAAGATATGAAAATGTACCTTTTCCCCCTCAGAAGTCTTATTTATAGGTTGACTTTGGTCTCTTATCGTGTAGGCCAGATAATCAGTTCACTAAGACGTGTGCAGTGGTCTCCAGGTCGTGTGTAGTGACTTTCTGATATCACAGGAGTATCTTTCGAAGTGTGTCTTTGACTCATTCGATGTTAGTTGTAACTGCTTTCCTGCCACGTATTTATCGTGTTGTATTATTAATTCATGTCTCCAGTCGTCCAGGGTACGACAGGTACACTAAGAATATTATAAAACTTGCCAATTACATAGGAAAGGAAATATAAAGCAAGTTAGTTTCCAATAATCCATTTACATTGAGTTTAATTGGTGAATTTCTTTTAAAGAGCTAAATAGTAGGAAGTGTAGTTTAAGTCTAACTCAACCTTAGAAAATCGATTTAGAATATCAAGTTTGCACACTTATATCATATGGGACATCCTTATCTCTAGTCGATATGGGATCACCAACACACCTTCACACTGGAACCTTTCAACTCATGCATGAGACTATATATTTATGGATGATTTGATAGCAGCATGATAAGTCCAACAAATTCTCGCTATGATAGACTGTAAATGACTTTGATACTATATTAGAAAGTAGACTTTAAGTCTAATATAACCTTACAAAATCAATTCAAAAAGTGAGGTTTACACCCACTTATATACTATTAATGTCCCTTAGTAAGTGGCACGTAAAGAAGTAAAGACCAACCAATTAAGAACACTTAACAACAGGATAGGTTGTTAAGCAAGAAACTCGTAGAGTGAACAAATTTTCATGTCATTTTCGTTTATGTTGTGTTTGTTTGGGATGTTGTACTTTTGGCAAGGATTTGGAGACTGAGAAAGTATGTTTATTATAGCTATTTGGTTGAGTGTATTTGCGCTGATTTGGGTGAAAAGGAGGTGAAGAGAGTGAATTTGAAGAGAGAGTATGAGAAAAATAAAGTTATTTGGATTAAAATAAATAGAGTGAAAAGTGAAGAAAAAATTTATGAAAGTTGGTGAGTGATTTGAAAGATATAATAAATTTTAAAAAAATTATAAATAATATAAATATATATAAAATAACTATTTACTTATATTATTATAAATTAATTTTAATTAAATTAAGGATAATAATTTTAATTATTATTATTAATATTATTTATTTTTATCATTATTATTTATTATTTATTATTTATAATTCTTTTAATTATTCTATCATAGTTATTATTTTATAAATTATTGTTAAACTTTTTTATTTTAATTATCATTTTATATATTTATTAATACTTTTATTATTTTAGTAATTATTACTATTATTATTATTATTTATATTATATTATATAATTAATTATATTTTTTTTTATAATATGAATAAATTAGTAAGATAAAAATATAATAATTATAAAATATATATTTAATATAATATTATATATATATATATTTAACATAGTTTCCTCGCGAATCTTTGTACATTTGAGAAGAAATAAAAATCAAGGTTTTTTTCTTGTTTTCTAAATTTTAATATTTTTTTACTCCTTAGTTTTTGCATTTTCTATGTCTTTGGAAAAATCTATCCCTGGAATCAAACAGGCTTCAGTAAAATATCTTATCATTAAATGAATCTTCACTTTATAAACTAAAAAAAATGGATATTTAAGGAGGGCACTTTTTTTGTATCAATAAAAAAATAGATTGGTTACACATCTTATCGTTAACGTTCACTTTATGAACTAAAAGAAATGAAGATTTGGTTAAGGAGAAGATTGCATCAATGAAAAATAGATAGGTTACATACTATGAACGTCGAATGTTTGGGAGGGACGTTCATCCTCAGCCTTCACAATTTCTTACTATTTTTTTCTGATCCAAATGTCTTTAATTAGCCAATATCTCATTCACTAGACTAGGATCTAATAAATATTGAATTTAAGTAATTTTCTTTACATTTTAATATATTTTCCCTTAACAACTCTTTCGTTTATTCTCCATGTGCATGACGTAATTGCAATTATGTTTATACAAAAAGTAGGATTCAATTTGAAAAAAAATATCTAATATATTAGAATTTTGTGTTATAACATATATTATTTGATATTGGTGTAATGTGCCTGTTTCGGTAAATGAGGTTTGGACAGTGATTTAGATTGCAGTTATCAATGAGATTTGGAAACATACAAACAATGTAATTTTTAAAGGGTGTAATAGATATATTGGAAGTGTTTGCTTTGGTTCAACTTAAGACTTGGTCTTGAGTTACTTTCAAGTCACATTCTACGCATTCTTCATTATCTGATTGGTGTCTTGATCCTTTGGTTTACATTGGAATGATCTCATGATGTATCTTTTTAGATGTATGGTGATTTTTTCCCGAATTTAGATAAGAGGAGGAGGTTAAAGATTGAGTTTCATGTATAAGGATTGTATTACCTCTAAAATGATTCATATTTATTATTTTTTATTGTCGATAAAAAAATATTCGATGCTAAAATTATGCTTAATTACCTAAGGAATATTATCTTGTTAATCCCTTAATAAGGTACTAATTAACAAACAGGTATTAAAATTATTGAATCTAGTTAATTTAAGTATGTCTAGGTAAAAACTTCATTAAAATATCATAAATAGATTGATATTTGTGGTGAAATATGAATTATTTATTTATTGTAATTTGTATACTTATTATATCATTAATATATTTTGTTGAATTAAGTGTCAAAGTTTATTTGTAGACATTCAATTTTCTTTTGATCAAGAAAGCAGGAAAAAAAAACATTTCCACATATTTAAATAAAGACATGAATAAGTACATGAGAACAAGTTGAAGAGAAGTATTGATCTCGATCCATCTTGAATTAATAGCATAAACAACATTATGTGACTAATCATTTAATAAGACACTAAATACCTTAAGGTATTAAGGTTATTGAATTATTAATCTAAATATTAGTAACAATTCATTAAAATATTATATTATAAATAGGTTGAGACGTGTGATGTATATATTATTCATTTATTATATATTTATTACACCATCAATAAACTTTACTAACTTGATAAGGAAGCCAGAAAACATTTTGCATGTTAAAAAAATAAAATAAAAAATTATATAAGAACAAATGAAAGAATTACTAGTCTCGTAAAATCATAATATAGCATATAACTTTAACATCAAATAATAAATTTGTATGCAAAATCAACATTTATTATAAATCACTTCTAAGTTGAATTTTAGGGTAATTATATTAAATTTTAATTTTATTAGTTCCTATATCTTAAAAAAAGTATATGTTCTAACATGAATACCTATTTTATTTGTTTTGCATTTTAGTCCTTATGACTCTATTTTATATTTTCAGAAGCCAATAAGAATATATTTTATATATATAAAAGAAAACTCATATAAAAACTAAAAAGTTAGAGATTTCAAATATACGGACTAAAAAGATTAACATGGTATGAAGATTAAATAATTAAACTAAACAAGTATAATATTAACTAAAATTAAAGTAAATAGTACTATCATTGTGTTAAAATCAACTTCTGCAAATATCTATGGAAGATATTATTTTTTCTGTTCTGGACTGGGTTCTGCAATGTCAGCGTGAGTAATTTTTTATTTACTTTAACTTAATTATTTTATCACATTACTTTCTTATATTTCTATTTGTGTTCCACGTTATCACTTCTTTTAAATAACCTGTCCGTGTTAAATACACATATCAGATACAACACTCGTATGATACTTATAGGACATTTATCCAATTAAAAAAATATTTATTAAATTTTTAAAGGAAAAATATATTAATTTTTAAAAAATCCAAATTTATTGTATAATTTTTTTTATGATTATAAAAATAAGAAACAAATCTTTTTAAATTAGTCATGAAAAACATTTTTCTGCTAAAAAAAACGTAAACGAATGCACATAAATATTTATTGTCAATTTATATAGTTCATAATTATGTAATATATAAATTTGTGTCCATGTATCCTACATTTTAAAGATTATACATATCTCTGTATCATTGTCCGTATCATGTCAATATCCTGTTTATTTTTAGAAATTATATATATATAATTGTCCGTATCATATTAATATCTGTGTGTTATAGTAGGTTCTACTTTACTTTCACTTCACATCTCATCTTAAAATATAACCATATTTTGTGAATTATAAATTCTAATGTACCTTGTACTCCACTGACTCAGTTTAGGTGAAACTCAGAATTGAATCAGGTGCAGTTTATACCACCACCCTCATAGTCTCTGTCAATAGGTTAGGCTTAATATCTTGTGTTCAGATCATGGGTGGGTGAAAATGATAGAAAGTGAAAAAAAATTATAAATGTAATTATTTATATATAAAATAATTAAATAATTATAAATAATTTAATTGACATAATAAATTAATTTATTCTTGTAAATTAAATTTGCTCATTTGCTTTGATTTAGGAAAAGTAATACAAACAAAATCACGGAACTCATTAAATCAACTTTCCTGGAAATGAAACCTATGGTACAGATGTGAGTTTGATTAAGTTTATTTCTATATAATTTTTTTCTAGTAACCAATATAGTCGTAACATATTATTCTAAATATTAATTAAATAAATTTTATTTAAAATAAAAATCACACTAAAAAATATGATATTATCAAATATTGTTAAAAATGTTAAATATTAAGAAATAATTAAATTAAAATTAAATAAGTATAAGACAGAATAAAAAAACCAAATGTATGATTAAGAAACAAGTTAAAAAAATTAAAAGTAAAAATAAAGTTAATAAAAAATTTTAAAGTTACATAAATTAAAATTATTTTAATAATTGAAAACAGGAACTAATATGAAAATAGAGATGGATATGAAAATAGGAACAAGAGAGGTATATGTATTCATAATTGTTTTCATACTGAAATTAAAAGAAAACAACTACTATCCATACTCATTTATGTATTTACTTAATGCAAAGATTTTCCATAATTGAGATGAATTAAGATAATACATTATAAAAAAAATCATTAAATAGAAATATTTTAGAGACTAAAAATAATTAGTTGTTATAGTAACTAAATTAGATACTATTGTAGAGATTAAAAAAATTATTAGTTTTTAAATTAGTTTCTATTGATAAATAATTTTTAAATTGATATCTAATTAACTACCAAAATTTTAACTATCAATTATTTAGATTCTAAATTTGATAGAAAAATTTTGATATCAATTACCTACCGATTTAAAAACTGTTTATTAATAATAAAAATTGATTTAAAAACCAATAATTTTTTTTAGTTTCTAAAATAGGTTTTTGTTCAGATGGATTCATCTATCATCCTATATCAAATTATAATTTTTTTTTTATGTAAAATAGCTTAAAAAATAGCATAACACAATTGTATAAATGAATGAATATGTGGTTGAAAATTGTTTTACCTCCATAATCTAGTTCAATCAATTTTATTCAAAAGCAATTCAATTTTTAAAAGTTAAACTAAGACAACAATTTAATACAATTATTTTTAAATAATTTAACTTTTTATACATCTTAATATCAATTTGGTTTATTTCAAATATATCTTTTACCAATCCTACATGTAGTCATATTAGCTGATACCTGGGTATATGTATTTTTTTTTTACTTTTTCTATTTGTATAGATTACTATATTATTTATCTGATTTAACTTTAATATAAGTTTGGTACTTTTTTTTAATAATGAGAACAATGAGAAGAAAAAAGATAGAACCAATTCCTCATAATTCAAACTTCTTTTATTAAGGAAAGATTTTTTTTTTAAGAGGGTAGGTTAACACTTTTATGTATTTGACATTCGAAATACATATAAAATTCTTAGACTATATACTTAAAAAGTTAAAATTAAGATGTTTTAAAGTGTTTGAGGGTGGGAAAAAAGTGTTGATATTTTTACAAAGATGTGTTTGTATTTAAATTGAGTGCAGAATAAGGTTGAAAAGGGTAGCTAAAGAAAAGAGGAATATAGCATTGTAGTGAGAAAATAGTTGTGGGGAAGAAAAGTTGTGTTGAGAAGAGGAGACATTTTCCTCTTTTGAGGCCTGTGATGATGGTAAGATCTATGCATGAGTGGGTCACTTTTTTTGGAGTCTTATATGAAATCTGTCTCTAAAATCTTATTGTGGCTAAGGATGCCCAACAAAAAACAAAACATGTAACCAGTACATATTTATTCACAAAATTATTGCTGAATCAAACTTAAATACTTCAATACATAGTAATACTTTTTTGCCTCTGCTTGCTTATTATCTAGGTGAGGGTAAAATAATAATAATAAGATGCTTCTGTTTTTCTTTCTCTGCTCCTTCTTCTTCTCATCAATAATTGTTGTTCTTGTCGTCATTAGGTGTTACGCGCTCTGCATTGTGTTTTGTGATTCTGCATATTATCTTCTTTGTGTTCTTTGTTTTGGATTTCACTTATTATACCATTCTCATCTCTGCTTATGTCAATTACTCAGATAGATTCTTCTATTCTTTATTCCAATTTGATTCCAGCATTTCTACACACCTAATTGATTGAATTTGAAACTTAATTAAAATAAACTTTAAGTATAATACAATTTTATAAAACCGGCTAATTCATTGGAAAATCTTTAACACATCCTCCTTAACTTAGTTAAGGTTCTTAAGTTGAGGTTGGCTAATTTGTGTATCAGATTATATAGTTATGAGTTGTTCAATAGTGATCCGATAACGAATAGTCTAATAAGTTCAACAAACTCTTGTTAAGATAAACTTTAAATGATTTTAATATCATATTAAAGAAATAACTTTAAACTTAACTGAACCTTATAAAATCGACTCATGATGTGAAATTTACACTCATTTATATATTATTAAATGTTTTATAGTAGATGGAGATCTCAAATAAAAATCAAAGTTATTTAATGTATATGATGGAATTTTTCATGTTTAGAATTGTTGTTGACATTTTATAATTTAACATATTTTTTTAGTGTTGTTATTGTTATTATTAATTAGTGACAGTGAGAATGATAATATTATTTACGTGTGATTGTGCTGAAAACAAAAGGGTTAATTAGTTTGTATCTATAAGGAGCAACTAATATAAATTAGTAAATAATTTGTTAGGTGATTATGTGACTAAAAAGAACTAGAAAATAGGCCTGTTATTATTTATTACATAACAAAGGATAAAAGAAAAATATTTCAATATATGAAAAAGAATCGTCTAAAATTTTATAGTTTTTAGCAAGCACACATCAAACTACCAATATTTTATTCTTCTGGATTTCTTTCAATTTCTTGCAATGACTGTTTTGATAATGGAATAAGTTCCTAATTTGGATTGTCTATGAGAGGATTTGAGGTGGTTGTAGAAAACTTCCAAAGTTAATGACAAATACCAAATAGAAATTTAAGAGTAAATATAGCGGAATGAGAACAATTGCAAATTGTACAATATAAAAATAATTCCTTTTACCTTTAATAAGTTTGATATGCGTTATGTTTTAACTGTTAATATTTTTTTTTATGAAATTAGGTATAAATTGTTATTAGTACAAAAATTCCATTTTAAGATAGATTGAATGAATCAATATATTTATGAATAAATAGATATAATCAATTTAGTAGATATATTTTACATACATGTTGATTCATGATGATAATAGGAATAATGGAGAGTAATCTGATGTTCTAAGGATAATTTTTTTTATCAAAGTAAATGTTAGAAGTTGATGTAAAAGATAATATGATTGCACCAAAAGAGAGGTTATTTGCTAAAAAAAATTAAGTTGATTATATTTAATGTTAGATTAAAGTTTAAAGATTCTTTAATTTGGTTTTAAATTATATACATAATAATAAAGTACAAAATATGACTTGATAAGCAACAAGTTTCAACATATGAAAACTTTTCGTCTGGTTAAACAAACACAAATGTTTTGCTTTTATGCTTCATTTAATAAACATTTGCTTGGAAAAACTATATCATCTATAAATTTTTGCTTGGACAAAAAGTAGGTATAGTTTGTCTATCTATTGATAAGCCTTAAGCATTTCATAGTACATGTCGAACACTAATACATTCTTATTATATTTGTGCAGGAAATGTTTGTCTCTTTGTTTTTATACAAGAGGATCTCGTGACGAAGTGTCCACATCAAGATATCTTGAAGAACGTTTTGCTCCATACAAACATCTTTTCTTAAAAGGTAGAATAATTGCGGAATGCAGTGAATAATGTTAGACCTACGATTTACTTCAAAAGAGGAAAGAAATGGGTTTTTGACCATGATGGGGTTATTTTTTTTGCTTTTTACTAAAATGGGGTCCGTTTAAAAAAAATTACAAATTTAGACAAGTCGTGCCAATTCGGCACGACTTCATATGCACAAATCGTTCCAATTTGACACGACTTTGCCATGTCATACTCAAGTCGTGCCAACTTGGCACGACTTCTGTCCTGTCATGCTGAAGTCGTGTCAACTTGACACGACTTCTACCATGTCATACTGAAGTTGTGCCAACTTGGCACAACTTTTGCCACGTCATTTAAAAAAAAAAATTATTGTTTATATATTGGGTAGTAAGTTATGTAGTATTAAGTTATGTATTGTTTATATTTTGATATTTAGTGTCTCATGTATGCAAATTTTTTGATATTTTGATATTTAATGGCGCCGGATATGATCCATACACGATTATCCAATTTTTTGTTCCTTAAAACTAACACTCTTAGAAAATTATGTATCAAATTAATTTTTAACATTACATAACTTAGTACTCAATATATAAACAATAAATTTTTTAAAAAAAATATGACGTGGCAGAAGTCGTGTCAACTTGGCACAACTTCAGTATGACATGGTAGAAGTCGTGCCAAGTTGACACGACTTCAGTGTGACAGGGCAGAAGTCGTACCAAGTTGGCACGACTTCAATACGACATGGCAGAGTCGTGTCTAATTAGGACGATTTGTGCATATGAAGTCGTGCCGAATTGACACGACTTGCCTAAATTTGTAATTTTTTTTAAACGGACCCCATTTTGGTAAAAAACAAAAAAATAACCCCATCATGGTCAAAATCCCGAAAGAAACTACATGTCTATGTATGATAAGTCATTTGTGTATTATAAGAGTTGCATAAAAAAAATAACACATTTAATTTTTCATGAAGAACATTTAATGAGTCTACATGCTTGAACAAACAATAGATAAAAAAGAGAAAGGAATGCATAACCTCACAACGACTCTTTTTTTCTCAATTTTATATATAAAATATCTTCGTGGAGAAGAAAGGTTGATGGTGACACTTACAGAAAAAAAAACTCTCAAAACTTTTGTTATTTTTAACAATCCTTTAACCTTAGTGTGCGAGCAAAAATATTGTTTGCCTTTATAGCAACCTAAACGAGTGTTTATCATAGTGTATTAATCTCATGACATTAATCCTCTTTTAATGAGCAAAACTTATGGTCATTTAGATTTCAACCTTTGTTTACTAAAGTGTTTTAGTCAAGAGCAGTTATGTCCAAACAATGCACATGCTTAGCCAAAAGTAGTTGTGTTCAAATAATACTTATTACTTTAGCCATGTGATAAAAAAATACTCGGTCTTAACTAAGAGTGAATGCATTATAAAAAATACTTCATGTTTAACCAAGAGTGATTTGGACCACATAATACTTAGTGTTTAATCAAAAGTAGTTGAGTCTAAATAATATTTGTTTTTATACCTTATAGCGTTCGTCTATGTCAAGAAACCTTAATGATATTGATCAAGAGTTGGATGTAATCAAGAAACCTTATCTTACATGTGTTGTTAATGCAACTAATCTAAGAAATGTAGTTTTTTGAAAGATGTTTTAAATAATACATCTGTCAAGTTAAAGTTTCATTTCACTACAAGAAAATCATGAAATAGAAACCAATTTGTAGATACCAAAATAATTAGTTGCAATAGTAACTAAATTAGAAACCATTTTAAAAACTAAATAAAAATTTGGTTTCTAAATTAGTTTCTATTATTGTTAAATAGTTTCTAAATTGGTATCTAATTAGCAACCAAGACTTTTGCTACCAAATTTAGTAACTAAATAATTGGTAGTTAAAACCTTGGTTGCTAATTAGATCCAATTTAGAAACTATTTAACAATAATATAAACTAATTTAGAAACCAATTTTTTTTTTTAAATTTTAAAATAGTCTCTAATTTAGTTACTATTGCAACTAATTATTTTGATCTCTAAAAATTGGTTTTTATTTCATGATTTTCTTCTTGTAATGTTTGACAATTCTTCATTATAAAAAAAAAAAGTTGTTTGATAATATGTATGTCCAGTATTAAACATCATTTGTTAATTTCTATCAAATGTAAATATTTAAAGTGGATTAAGTATTAAGGAGTTTTTTTATCAAATAAATGAAAAAGTTGCTTCTTTATTTATTTATTTATTGATAAAGACATTACAAAGGATATGTGAAGACATTTAAAATTGCTTGATAGTCTATCACTTCACAAAAGAAGATAAGTGAATTATTGACCAAATGGAAGTGTAAGACCAAATGAAGTGTAAGTTTTCTTGCAAACAAAATAATTGTAAATTTATCTATTATTTGTTTTCTTAAAAAATTATTAATACTCTTTGCATGTTGAAATTGGGAATTCCAGTATCAGGTAAGTACTTATATATTTTATCAATGACTTATACAACTTTAGTGAGTAAGTTTTATTTATTATGTATAAATCATGCAAAACATATTAGTTGTTTTTATAAAAAATAATTTGAAGGATCATAAGAGAAATCTAGCCTTGTGTTAGATAAGGAAATTGTAAAATGTAATTCAATTTTGTAAAAATATTTAAATGCTTTATTATTTAGGTTGAGAATACAAATTTATTATCAATCTTTTATATATAGGTTGCACTGGATGTTAATTTTGTAAAGTCAATTCAATTATTTTCCCATTGGTATTCTCAAATAATATAGGTCGCACTGGATGTTAATTAATGTTTTTGATATTTATATGAATTATTTTTTATTATAAAATGAAACTACTTTTCAATTAATATAAAGAGTTTTTTAAGTCAATATTTATATCATTTTATTTTATTTGATATTTTTCAGATTATTTAGTAGATATTAATTAATTTTTTTATTAAAGTTTGTAGTAATTTATTTTGTTATAGAATAATTTTATATTTGTATTTTTATAATTGATAATAATTAAAAAATTACTAAAATTATATTTAATAAATTTCAATTGTTTATCCAAATAAAATATGTAAATTTTTTAATAATTTAAAATAAAAACAAATTGTTCTTGTATTTTTTTTAAATTATAAAATTATCTATCTAAACATAACACAAAGTTTTCAAAAATTATTTAAAATAGTCAATATACTTGTATGCAAATAAAATTTTATTTTTATTACATATTTTCTTTCTCTTATTAATTTACTTAACATTGTTTAACTAATTTTCTTTTTCCTCAATCCCATTTTTCAAATTACCACAAACAAATTATTCTCTCCCTATTCAAGTTCCATTCTTTTTTATAACTTCTAAACCTTCTCTCTTTCCAATTTTTCCTCTCTAACTAATGGTTTCAAATCTCTTTCATCTTAAATTTAAATTTTTTAAACAATATATCAAATTTAAATAAGATCACATAATAATAAATAAATTTATATTAAAAATATATTAGCATTAATATACACATTATTACATAAAATAATAAAAAATATAATAATTAATATCAATAATAATAATTAAATTTTAACTCATCAAAACAGAACAATATAGAACAAATTTGTCTGTACATCTATGTCTATGTTAATAAAAGAAACGAAATATTTTAAAAATTAGACTAAAATTTTATAATTTATTAACTACTTGAAGAAAAACTGATTGGGTGATTAAAATTATGAAACCTATTGAAGTATAAATTCTTTCCCCTTTCTTTATGGTCATTTTGATAAAGATTTATTAGATAGATGCTTCAAAGGCTTCCACGTAGAATTAGAATTTATGTCACATGGGTGGATTAATTGAAAATGGATTTGAAAATGTTGGTTTTGTACATTGGAATTTCAAAATGTGTTTGATTTTGAGTGAAACATGTAACTCTTGTGCTTCAGACACATCTCATTGTTAAATCTGGAAATCACACCTTAGGAGATAAGGTCAAACAATGGAAGATAATTTTTCTTTCCTCAAATGGCGGTTAGATAGGACGTGATCTCCAAAGGATATGCTAAAACTTTATATACTTTTTTTTTCTTTCTTTTATTAAAAAAAATATATATTCATATATCATTGACCTACAGTGTATTAATTATGGTGATGTTGCCATCTCTAAAATTGTGAAAAATTTGTGAATAAATGCAATAATGAAACTCTGATGCAATTAAATGATCATCAAAATTTTGATGTTGCTACTTCAACTTACTTCACCTGTGGTTGTAAACTGAACACATAATACTTCTAACAAAATATAAACATGTTTATAGGTAAAAGATTTACTATTTAAATTTAAAAATTTAAATACAATTAACCTTTCCCATTAAAATCTAAAATATGATTTTGATTCCTATAATCTTTTTTTATCTCTATAGAATTTCAAATCTGGTTTTAGTTCTTGTAAAATATGTGAATTTTGGTTTTAGTCAATCTAAACATTTTAAATTATTACTTATAAAAATCAAATTAAAATCCATCCATTTTGTATCACTAAAAGATCTCCATTAGAAGAATATCTAAAACACATTTACCTAACAAGTAGGAACACATGGTATATTATTACATTGACTAAAGTTAGGAAGTAGGAGAATATGATATAGAATTTGTGATTGAAATATGAGGTAAGAGGAAGGAGTTATAGAGATAATGATGAACAATGAGAGTTGTGTTGGGAAGCTGCAGAACTGGTTGATGGATGATAATAATAGTGGATGATGATGATGATGATAAGGGAAAAAGAGAGAGAGAGAAGTGAGGTTGAAATGGGGTGGTAGAGTCTGATATGATTCCAGTCAAAGGGAAAGAGGCTCCTATCCCAGGTGATATTTTGAAGGCTGCAGCTAGTCAGGGAGGAAACAGCCCAGAAATCACAAAAATGGAAAGAGGAGAGCTGAATGGAAATGTAATTGAGGAAATTTTTGGGTTAATGAATGAAAGGGTCAGTTAGGTGTGTGAAAATAAAGGAGATGGGAGCATGTGTTTTGGGGCAGAGCAACAGAGTGTGAACAGTTTTAACCTCAGAGTGCACTTTCCTGACACCTCCTACCTGCCAACGCGCTAGCCAGAGAGAGAGAAAGACAAGTGCTTTCAATTGCAACCAAACAACTTCGAACCTCCTTCTACCCGATAGTCTTTTACCTGCACTGTCCCAGCCACCATCACTCTACTTCAAAAGCTTATGTATTTTTCCAATACTAACACCACACAACAAACTATAATAAAGTAAAATCAAAAGGGTCTTTCAGATTCCAGGTTTCTCATCTATCTTTCACATGCTAGTTACCACAATGTTGGGAGTGAGTTGTTAAACAGTTTCTGTGAGTGTGTTTAGTTTGGTTTTACTTAAGTTAAGATTTTTGTTATTGAAGAGAAAATGTGATTTTGAGTTTGTTGTGCAAACACATTGTTGGAGAAATGATTAAGTAGGAAAGATGGAGGGAAATGGAGAGTTAAAGGAGGGGAAGTTGACTGTAATGTAACCAAAAATGGAAGGATGAAAGGGAGATGGGAGGAATGGTGGTGGGAGAAAATGTGAAAAAGGAGAAAGCATCAATCCGTGGCTAAAAAAAGGATGATTCAGCTATAGCCTTGGCCTCCAAATCTATCAATGAGATAACGCCACGCATGGAGAAGCCAAAAAAGATTAAAAATGACACGTACGAGACTTTCTCTTATTCAAAAAGTTACCATGCCATGCCCTCCTCCCTCGGATTGAAAAACAAAAGAGATTGATATAGGCACAGCCACTATTGCTCAGCAGCTTACACTTCACATAATCGGATGGATGGCACTATTTTCCATGAGTGATGTGGAGACAGCAAAACCAAAGGTGCATGGACTAACATGCATTTGAATTTAATTTTTCTTCTTTCCTTTGTACATTTGTTTATGGATTTCTGTAAAGATGTCAGAGACAAAGGCAGCTGCAGAGAAAAAAACAGAAGCAACAGAGGTGCAGTCATTATAAGAGCAGACTCACTCACTCACCCATCCAGCACATTAGAGAAATAGAGAGGAGGTGGCAGAAAGCCAGAAGCATCATCAGACTATCAGAGCCATTAGTATTATCCATGCACAGGAGAAGAATCTGCTACCCTTCAACCCCTACCCCCCCTCCCATCAAAAAAATTACTATCACCCCACCTACATAAAATTAAACTCACTCTCTTTACTTCATTCTTTCAAATCCTATATCTTCCTCTTCTTCACTTCACCACTATTCAGACAGACTCACACTCTTCCTTCTTTTTGTCTAAAAATGATGAGTGCAAGTGCAAGTGCAAGTGCCAGAAATAGATCTCCTTTCACACCAACTCAGTGGCAAGAGCTTGAGCAACAAGCTCTTGTTTTCAAATACATGGTCACAGGAACACCTATCCCCCCAGATCTCATCTACTCTATTAAAAGAAGTCTGGACTCTTCAATTTCTTCAAGACTCTTCCCCCACCATCCAAGTAAGTCTTTTTGCAGTTTTCCTATTGTTTTAAGACCATGGATAACTTTATTTTTTTATAAAAATACACTAGTGGTTATTATTATATGTCTACTTTTTATGAGGGACAAATAAAATTTAGAGCCTGGTTTGTTGTCATAACTCTGGCTGCAGTTGGGTGGGGATGTTTTGAAATGGGATTTGGCAGAAAAGTAGACCCAGAGCCAGGAAGGTGCAGAAGAACAGATGGCAAGAAATGGAGATGCTCAAAGGAAGCATATCCAGACTCCAAGTACTGTGAAAGACACATGCACAGAGGCAGAAACCGTTCAAGAAAGCCTGTGGAAGTTTCTTCAGCAACAAGCACCGCCACAAACACCTCCCAAACAATCCCATCTTATACCAGAAACCTTTCCTTGACAAACCCCACCATAACTTCACCCTCTTTCCCTTTCTCCCCTTTGCCCTCTTCTTTGTCCTGTGACTCCCAAGCCTTTTCCCAATCCTACCAAAATCCTTCTCTCAATCCCTTCTTCTACGCCCAATCAACCTCCTCTAGACCCCCAGATTCTGATTTTCCACCTCAAGATGCCACTACCCACCAGCTATTCATGGACTCTGGGTCTTATTCTCATGATGAGAAGGATTATAGGTATGTTTTTAAAGAAATACTATTTGGTCTTTTTATCTTGTTACTTTGGTCTTTAAATGAGTCCAATGATATTTGGTGATTGATTCATGTAGCCGATCTCATGTATGGTGGATAAGATTTATTATTGTTGTTAATTATTATGATGCAATCTACTTGTTGGTTCTTGCAAGCAGGCATGTTCATGGAATAAGGGAAGATGTGGATGAGAGAGCTTTCTTCCCAGAAGCTTCAGGATCAGCGAGGAGCTATACTGACTCGTATCAGCAACTATCAATGAGCTCCTACAAGTCCTATTCAAATTCCAACTTTCAGAACATCAATGATGCCACCAACCCAAGACAGCAAGAGCAACAACACTGTTTTGTTCTGGGGACTGACTTCAAATCAACAAGGCCAATCAAAGAGAAAGAAGCTGAGACAACAAGCCAGAGACCCCTTCACCGTTTCTTTGGGGAGTGGCCACCAAAGAACACAGATTCCTGGCTAGATCTTGCTTCCAACTCCAGAATCCCAACCGGTAACAATGATCATGCTCTTCCCTACTCTCATAATCATACCCCTTTTAATATTCCACTTCATGCTTACCTATAAAATTATTTGTACTTATGTAGTCTCCTTTATCCTTGGCAGATGAATGATGTTTTTTCTTTTGTTATTATGAGCTGGTGGATACGGCCAAGAGAGAGAGAGACTCGTTGATAAAGATCAGTTTTTTGTGGCTGGGGTGATTTTCTTTTACAAAAGGTGTGATGTTATTGTGTTAAGTGGGGGACCACACTAGGATTTGTGTCTTGCTTTGGTAGATATTTATATATGCTTCTTTCTTCCCCTTGAAGAAAAGTTAAAAAAAAAAACATGTCTCAGATTTGCACACTATGTTGTTTGACTGGAAAGCATATTAAGTTGCTCTGCAGTCTGCTTTATAATGGGTGGTAGCAAGGACAATTCAAATAAGCTCTGATGTTTGTGTTTCTTCTGAACCTTGTTATGTGCATGGACCCAGTAGTAGGGAACATGTGCAATCAATATTTGCATATATTACCACCACTATTAGGATTATTAGGGAGGACACTTTCCAACAACAACAACCAAATTCTCTCTTACTCTTCTAATGGACTAGGGTATAGACACTGCAGATTTATATCACTCTTTCAAGCTTTTCATCATTACTTCCATTCAATATTAGATTTTCTTTCTTCTTTGTTTCATTGCCCTGAACCACAAACGTGTGTAACTGCTAAACCTTAATCTAACCTTCTAACCTCAATCATTATCCAAGTTAAATGGTCTTACACAATGTAGGGAGTAAAAATAAAGTGTTTGCAACTGCAATGTTGGAGTTGTTCAAAGTTGTTTTAAGATGGAAAAGTAAGTCACAGGAAAACTACAAAAGAGTACTATGTGGCAATTGTACTACATATTATTCCCTTCCCATAGGGGTATTTACTTATTTGCAAATTACACTTCTCTCCTGCCCCCAACTTTATATCATTTGGGATATATTCCAACTCAAATGATTTTGTCAAAATGGTAAAATAACACTTACCATTTCAGAAATCGGGTTGGTCGTCTGATTTTTTAGGTAATCAATAATTCAAAGCCTGAGACTTCAAACCTAAAATCAACTTATCCAATCCAATGTATTCAAAACTATAAGTACTTTGTTTCTTTTCAATACTACAACAACCGTGTCAAAGAAGATGCACTGCATCTTTCAATTTCTTTTTTGCTTTATCTGCATATTTCAAGTTTTCAATTTTAAAACAATATTAATAGTTCAAAATAACTTGTATGATAATTAATTACTTTGCAGTAACCCCAAATTAAATGCACCAGGCCTTGTTGTTTACTATGTTTTGTGTGGGTATTGTTACTTACTATATATCTGATTTGTGTCCCCAAAAAAACGACATAAACACAGACACAAACATTGGCATGCATGGCTGAAACAGTCTCTGATATTATTAATGGATAAGATTATGCAGCAAAATATGATTGTAAGTATCTAATAAAAATCCTAAGTATCTTTAGTGTTCCTTTTGTTGGTCGAGTCGTGGAGAAGAGAAAAACAAACACGGCCCAAGATACCCATCATGCATGCACCTTTCTAAGCTATCAACATCACATGATTGTGAAGCTTTGGAGTCAAATAGTTTTAATCCAATACACTATCGAAGCTCAAAAATATTGTTTAATCATCAACAAAAATGGAGAGTGATTTTAAGGAAAAGGGAAAATGTTGTAGTGAAGTTGCAGAAAGAGAAATGATAAATGAAAAGATGGAAAGAGAAGAAGCATGGGGAATTGAGAGAGCAAATGATGATTTTGTGGCATGTTATGTTGGTGCTAAAGTTGCATAAAGAGAGTATTCTGATGTGTGAGTCTTTTATTTTTAAAGCATCAGCACCAACTTCTGCTTTTCAAACGTGAATTCTCAAATCAATCACTTTGATTGCCTCTTGGAATTTCAACGAAAGAGACCAAACGATTCCCTTGTTTTTCTTTATTTCCATTTAATCCAAGATTCCTCATACAAATAAAAATTAATACAGTGTAAAGTAGTTTGAAATGGTTAAAGGGTCTTTTAACTAATCAGTAGTAGTATGAATAACATTGGAAAAAGAAAAAGGGGAATTTTTAGTAATTTTGGGTAATTTTATTTCTTAATTATTAAAATAGATAAAATTTTAAAAGATAAAAAAATGGATAAATTATGTCACAATTATATGTTTTTTTCATAATATATTATTTTAAATTTTGAGTTGAGGATTTAAGGTTTATTTGATTTATTTAATCACTTCATTACCTAGTTCCGATTCAAAATAATTAATTTTATTATCAAGAGATAAAATTTTACGGTAAAAAATTAAAGAAAATGATATTACAAATTTATTTAAAAAAATAGTGACGACCAAAATAAGTAAGTTCTTAGTCTCCAATTTTTATTTTTTAATTTATAATATAAGAGTAAATTTTATGTGAAGAAATCTATTTTATTAAAAATTAAAAAGAATCTATTATCTTCTTTAATGTAAAAGAAAACATAAATCAATTTTAGAAACAATTGTTTTTTTATTTCGCAACCATATTAGTGTATGAATAACTCGTTTTTCTAACAATTTATTTTCCTCTAATCCTATTTTTCTTTTCACATATTTTAATTTTTATTTGAAGTAGCAATACCATTATACTCAAATCAATAACATGTTATATAAGAATGATATTTTATAAGTGAGTTAACAAAAACTGTTTTTATTTTAAGATTTAGATATTTAATTTTGATGAGTAAAATATGAATTTTTCAATTCATGATACATTTACATTCTCTATGTATTAAATAATAGAGATAAAATGAAATCAGTATAAGTTAGACAAAGTATGATACATTCTTTTTTTTTATACAATACAATATTTTACAATTTGACATTTGGATTATAATCAAATATTACCTTGATTATGTATGAAATTTTAGAAAAAAATAAACAGCAATAAAATAGTTATATGTATAAAATATATTTTTTTAAAATAACAATTATAACTAAATATTATTTGAATTCGGTGTAGTTTATATATAAAATTTAAAATGTACACAATTGGAGTGTAATTGGTGCTGAATTGGGCCACATCATGATTATAAAATCTCTAGTTGTTATCTTCTTGCTGTCACTGGGGCATAGTGCCAGTGGAGTACTATATGGTCCAAGTAGAAACATATAATCATATTCTTTGAGAAAATAAAAAAAGTAGGTTTAATTATAAGTTATATAATTACGAGGGAAATTTAAAATGTCATAAATGATAACGTAAATATAATAGGAAATGAAGGCATTGTGACATTAAAGTTTATTTGAATAAACTTTTTCATAAGCATTTTTAAGAGAAAAAAATAAACTAAGCTTTTATTAATTAAAATTAATTATACAAACTAACTTTTGTAAATGTTCTGGTATAATTTTTCTAAATTTAATAAATGGTATAATAGGGAAAAAAATTAGAATCTCAATACAATAACTTTAATTATGTTAATTTTGTTTGATATAATTAAATACATATTTGATTTTTAGTAATTATTCCGTGTGTTTGTTTATTAAAATAAAAATAATATTGATATACGATTAATCTTCAAAGAATAACTATTTCAAATTTATAAAGTAAAATGAAAAGATTAAAACACTTCTTTTAAAGTTATTTGCACATTAATATTTTTTTTAATAACCATATGATAATTACTAAAAGCTATGTGTGTTCAATTACCTCAGTCGTTAATAAAGTTCAAACAAAATTAACAGATTTTTTTTCTTATTATATTAAAAATAAATTATATTAATACTTGTTATACTAAATCCACTGTTAACATGTGTAAAGTTTTATTTTAAATTATAAATTTAGTTAAGAAAGAAGCCAATTTTCTCTTTTTCTTCTTATTTTTATTTTGTAAAGTGTTTATAGATAAATTCGTCTAAACAAATTCAAAATGTTTAAACAAAAATGATAACAGAAAACATTATTACAATGAAACATAGTGCTACAATTTCCGCATTGATTAGACATTTCAAAGTACAAAACTTCTGTAAAAGATGAATCAAAGTTACCACCACTAACTTCTGCATTTTTTAGTGATTCTGAGCTAAATTCTAAGTGAAATGCACAGGCTTTTATCAGTGTGAAGTGATTATCTCTGACCTGAAGAAGTAATGAAGCAATCAATGTTTTAGAAGAACGATAAATTCTTTGTTCGAGTCAAAATACTATATTAATGGATCATCAATTGAAGGATAACATTAGAAGTAAGTTGAGACAATGTTTTTGAAGAGTAATAAAAAACTTATTCGAGTAATACTATATTGATGGATTAATAATAGAATGAAGAACTGGTGCAGTAGTAATTTGAAGCAATGCTTCAGAAGAGTGATAAATTATTTATTCAAGTCAAGTTACAAAATTTATGGCTCATTAATTGAATAAAAAAATAGTTGTTGAACGCGTAAACTGATGTCAACAACATAATCATGAATAGCTTGCAACTTTTCTTAATTCTGTGCATGCATTTATACCACAAATAACGTTGCCAAGTTGAACAAGGAATGAAATGAATGATATCAAACCCCCACATGCCTACAATTTTAACACCAATTGACCTACTCAATTTATGTTTCTGTCAACAACAAATGCAAAACCTTAACTACTACAACACCCCTAAGGACAAACAAATTGAAATGCCTTTCTTCAAGCATCATCACTGTCATCTTCCTTCACTTAGCTCAGAAAACAAAATCAAAATCTACAGAACATCCATGCAGCAAATTTCAGGGCTATTCACAAAATTTTCAACTTCTTTTTCATGTATATAAGCATTTGCTGTTTCATCAAAAGCTACCATTGACAGTTGATCTAGTTGGCACAAGATAACTTTTAGCTTGTGAAGAAGTTTATTTCATCTTTTCTTCTTATTTTTCTCTTAGAAGTCTTTACAGAAAATTGTGTCCCTAAGATCCTAGCTAGTAAACTTCTTCACAACCTAAAACTAACTAATACAAAAGTTAAAAATCTAATTTTGGATTAGGTAATACTAGAGAAATTATTCAAATTAACTTATCGGTAAACAAATATTAACTAAAAGCTGAAATTTATTTGATTTTTCTTTCATATTTTCTTCTTCTAAAAATACTTCTGAAAAAGTTTATCAAACATACTCTTAATATTTGAATTAGAAGAATAATTAATATGAACAATCTACATGGCAAAGGAGATTACCGTGTATTAGTATGAGAGCTCTCCCACGAGGTAAATCCAGCGAGACAAATCTCATAGTTGCTGAATATTTTGGATCCTCTTAATGCTGTGCTGATGGGATGTGACTTGAATACTGTACTTTAGAGAGAATAATATATCATGAAGTGCTCTTCACTTCATCAAATCATGTCATGTACACCCAGATCAATAATCAGTACAGTCAGTAATTCTACAATGAAGTTTATCAAGATCGTTCTTCACAAAAATTGAAGAAATCCAGGGGGTGAACCGTGGTTTGCAAGTTTATTGAGAATGAACATTTGTGACTACACATGAACAAGAAAAACAATGCCACAAAATTATCCACACGCGAATCAATGATCTCTTATGCACACATTAATTCTAATGGAAATAGTTATGATACAAAACATTCGGGGAGTTTTAATGTGCCATCTTCTGCACTATGTCTCACGGCTTAACAATATACAGAATGTTGCTATTATAGATGCCACATTGCAAGTAAGTTTATGTACGCAAGTTAATCATATACATTTTTAACAGCTTCTAAGTCTACCATGTTTCCCTTAATGAGGTTGATTTGTTAAGACCTGTAAGTGAGACGGGGAAGAATCAAATAAACAGAATACTGTCAACTGTTTCTAAGAACATACAAGATGCAGTAAATGACAGCACGCATTAAAATCACTCATTGTCCTCTCTTTATATAAAATTCTTCAAAACAAGAATCACCAAATCTTTTCCTACTAATTATAGTAGGGAATAAAACAATGTCACAAGGTTCTATCACAAAATGTCGTTACAAAAACTACCAAAGATCCTTTAAATGATTAGCTTGCCAATTTAAACTTGCTTGCTATTAGATGCCTAATAGCAACATACCGAATAATGTATAGACAGAGGTTATCCCTAGTTAAACAACATTCTGTACATTGTCTAGACAGGTTATCCCTACCCAAAGGGCATTCTCCAAAGGCACAATTCTAAAATCATATTATGAACATTCTCGAGACATAATAATACTACATTGGGAGGTTTCCACCAAATTAAGTTTCAATTGATAGCATGTTTGAAAGTACTTTTAGAAGTGCGAAATCAAGTTTAGAATGTAGAAGCTACAGCCATTAAGTTCTTAAAATCACATTTCAAGAGGTTAAACCCAAAATCATGCTACAAAGTTTCCTTTAAAAGCCAGTTTGCAGTTAATTTTACTTTAGATGGCAAAGCAGAACGTCATTTCTATCATCAAAAGGAAGAAAAAGGGTGGTCGTTTTAGGGTGTGCCAAACATTAGAGAAAATATTCTATATTTCCATTTGAAGTCACAACAGAATAACAAATCACAACAGTTTTAATATAATGTAGTACTAGAGAACTCTAGACACAAGGACAAAAGAATATAAGAACATCGAACAATCAGACTCTAATTGGAGGAGAAAAAACAAAGAATATAAGATTGTCATTGTTAATCCTTTAAAGATTCCTAGCATCATTGTACACTGAACATGTTAGAAAAAAAATCAAATTAGAAAAAAAATTAAAAAAAGGTACATGAGGGCTACTTTTTCTTTCCATTATAAACCAATCTAATGGAACTAAGGGAAAAGGGGGCAACAGCATGAAACGTGAACTAGCAGTACCAATATGCACAGTAACGCGAAGGGCAGAAAATGATGGCATCAATTGCACACAATTCATGTTCCAATAATTTCTAAAATCATTGGTGTCTTTCCGTGCTTGCCCTTTTCATGTTCCTTCCATCAGAATCTGTAAAATCCAACCAATATTCCCCTTCCCCAAACCATTACGCGTTCAGCCAAAGAATTTCAACCCATTAAATTTATAAATAAAAATGAATTGATAAGAAAACCGAGGAAAATCTATTTCAAGAACAATTCTCGTATCTGTCCTCATCATTCTTCAAAAGTTGCCTTCTCTTGACTACTAAGAACCCAACCACCCCAACTTGCATGATTGCCGCAATGCCAGCAAACAAAAGTCCAACCTTTTTCCCCGCATTCATCTTCGGCGGCGGCGGCGGTGCGTGCACGTGGTGGTGGCGGCGGTGGCCCATGTAACGGAGGTGCGGCGGTGGCGCTCCCATCTTGCTGGTAAGGGGAGCCGGTGATTCCGGCGCGGGAGCCGCTGAAACTGACTCAGGATCTGATGGAGGCGGCGGAGGAGACGGTGGTGGAGGTGGTGGTGGAGGCGGTGGCGGGGGCGGCGGTGGGGGACTTGACACTATAAAAGCCGGTGATCCTGATTCAGCGCCATTCTTCTCATTTTGCTCCTGGGTTTGGACAATAAACGCGTAAAAGCTAATGGAAATGCCGAAAATCAAGAAACCAAAGCGCGAAAACGGTGAAGCCATGGACTTTGAAGAATGATACGAATCTTCGATAAAGGCTTGTAGTTTTGGGGGGAGTTTCTCCACATCTACCCCCTTTCGCGTCGGGGGGATTATCCGATGAAATCAAACGATCCCTTTGAATCTATAACTTCCAATCGAAATGGGTCAAGCGCAAAATCCTCGCTTTCTGGTTCTTCGTCCGAAATATGAACGCACCCTCCAAATCGGCACTCTCTAGGGTTTTTGCGATTCGGGCCCCAAAATCAAAAGAGTAAAAATGCGTGACGATTCTGAGGAATTGAAACAAAAGGGTGAGTGAATCTGAAGAGAGTATTGGGATTTGACCCAGAGAAAGTGGTGAATCAAATTCCTCTCGGGTCTCTCCCACCTTCTCAGAAATGGGAGAGGGACGAATGTAGTTGAGAAGAGAGAGAGACAGAGAGAGAGAGAAAGAGAGAATACGCGGGGTTCAACGGTTGGCCTAATTTAGGCGAGTAATGAGGTTGTAACATGGAATCTTTGTATCTGTCATGACTCACGAAGACACAGGAAGTTAGAGAGAGATTATGACATGACGTGTCATAAATGGTGGGACCCTATATAGTAGGGTCCTGTTTGATTATGTATGACCCGTTTAGGTATAACACTCATCCATGTAGAGGCCCTCCTCCTCTTATTCTATGCTTCCCTCCATTATATCATATAACCATTTAAAAACAATATATATATATATATATAAATGAATAATGTGCTAATTGGGAAAAATTGTATCAGTACTAGTAGCAGAAAAAAAAAATCTCATATAATATAATCCCAAAATAGTTTAGATCCATTTGTGCATCAATCTGAGATTGGCTTCATTATTACAGATGAGAAAAACAAAGTATCCTTACCTTTATCAAATTGTATTATATTGTTGTGTTTGGTAAAGAATGTTTGGTGTGTATTTGTACCATATTAATATCTGTCCATTGGAGTTACAGAAGTGAGAGTGCAATTTGCATATCTAAAAGGAATTAAAAAGTTGTTCAAACTTTTCTCATTCATTCAATGATTCATAATATTTTTTTGCTTTCTTTTATCTGTCATCACTATCTCTTCTTTATCTTTGCCACCACACTGTCATCATCTTCTCTTCATCTTCACATTTCCAAAAACTGTTTCTTTCTTATTCATCTGCCTTTTTCCATCTTTACTCTTCTCTTTAACTTCAAGGGGAGCATTCCCTTTCTTCTGTTTTTCTTTCGCCATTTTCTCACTACTTGGTTTTTTTTATCTCCTTTTGCAGATTCAAGGTTTTGGCTGTGGATTGAACGTTTAGGTCGCTAATCAAAGGTCCAAATGATGTTCTTTCTTCGTTAGCCTGCATTTTTTTTTGCTATTTTTCTTCATTTTTTTGGTTGAGTGTGATGAGTTTTTTATGCTTTTTGTTGGTTTTCTTCATTTTACGTTTTCATCTGTGTGCATTCACACTTTGTTTCTGAGCTAAAGATGTGATTTTTGAGGTTTTTCTGGTGTTGGGTTCTCGTTTTTCTGGGATTTGTTTGCTGAATCAGATTCAAGATCTTTATTTTTTGTTTTTTTTTTTTGTTAAATGTGTTGCTTTTCGTTTTAGATTTTTTTTTTCTTTTGCCTCAACGTGTCTCTCTCAAAATTGTCATATTATTGAGAACTAGAAACAAAAAATCCAAGTTAAGCTTGTTGAATTTGACTCCATTGGATTTGAATATTTTTTTAAGTTAACAAAATTCATTTAAAAAAATAAATTTACATAAAGTGAGATGAAAGAACATAGAATAGAGATGATGGGACTTGGAAAAAACTTAAAAGCTTCAAGTAGAAATGAAGCTTATGCTCATTTATGTCAATTTCTTTTGTGTGAAGTACTATTAAGTATGGTTCTCCTCATTCAAGTTAAATTATATTTATGAAGCTTATATTTTTTTTAAATAGTCTTTGATAATTTTCTCATGAAATTTGTTTTTATGCGCGTTATATTACTTTTTTTTCTTTTTGGGTACAAAAAAGTTTGAAACTTCTGCTTATAATAGAGGATACTCTTGCATTTTGTTCATATATAACCATATAAGTTTAGTGAAAACTAGACGAGTAATCATGTGCGAAACTATACATATTTACATTTTTAAACTTTTAAATAATGTAACTTCTAAAAAAAATCTCTACAAATACTAAAAAATGTGTCAAATGTACACTTCTAAAATCTCTCGTAGATTTCGTTTTAATTTAACTACAGAATAGTATTCATATCTATTAATATAGGTATATCCAACATCCCATTAAAGTTTAGGGACAAAATTGTTAGAAATTCAAAATTTATAAGTTCATCATCATTTAGCTGTATATACTTAAAGTATGTTTACTTAGTATTTTAGTTATTTAAGTATAGATATTTATACTTAAAAAATGGTATTATATCTACTTGCCACTTAAAAGTTTTTTTTTACACTTAATTTGATATTATGAATTTATATATTTCGCATTCAAAAGATTTGACACTAATGAGTATAAACAAAATCACATAACATACAAGATATCATTTTCAATCCAAAATCTTTGGTCAAAGAGTTTTTGTGTATTTTTTGTTATATAGTATAAATCTTACTCATTTTTATTCAATGTCATATTTTCAAATTAACTTGAATTCATTCAATCTCCTAAACCAATCTTTTCTATATTGGAATACATCTTTCTCGAGCGAAAACACTTTTTAAGAGTGGTGAACCTTTCTTTGTATCATCATTCTACAATGGGACACATTTCCTACAAAAAAAATGATTCATAAAAATTCTCCACCTTCTTTATATCATACTTGTTTGAGTTGTCACCAAAATGAACCTAACTTTGATATCATTGTTAAAATTTTATTTTTTTGAAAAGACATCAAAGAAAGCATTCATCAATAAGTTGTAAACTAACTCATATAAAAGAATGAGATACCACTTTCAACTTGAAACCTTAAAACAATATATTTGTGTCATTCTCTTTATATGTTATTCATTTTACTCGTACTTAGTACTTAATATGAGACTTCCAATCAGCTTGAATTTCTTAGATTATTGACTATTACTTTAATCTTTCTTTAATAATTTTAAAAAATAATTAAATAAATAAACAATACTTCATTCATATTTTTTTAGTATTATATGATTGAATTAATTAAAAGTTATATAAAAATTTGATTTGAATTTTAAACACTTATCATCACTTATATTAGTTTGGTTAGGGATCAATAAAATTTTAAAAATGATTTTTTTTTGGGGAAAAATTTAAGTTTAGAAAAGAACTAGTATTATTATCTCTAAATCACAAGTATAGGAGAGATAAAATTCATGAGTGAAGACCAATTAACATTCATATATAAATGTACATAGGTATAAATTGTGTCATATTTACATAATTGTTTTTGAGAAATAGAAGAATTTATATTCTAGCATTAATTACTATATTATTGGCAAGCATATTACAGTGATCTTTATATGATACACATAAATCTCTTTTTATGGTTTTATTTTCTAATATTCATCATTCTAGAATGAACAAAATATAAAGCATGAATCAATATTTAAATTTTTTTGAGCAAAACATTATTTAAAAAATTGGTTTTGTATTGTGTATAAACATATAATCAACTATGTTAAGTTTATAATTAATTATCTTCAATTTAACCAAAATTGAATTTCACTTAGATAATTTATTATTTCAAATAATAATAATAGTACAAAGAAAAAAAAAATATTTTTAGTACGTCAACTCTCTAAATTCGATTAGTTAGTTTTGTTTGAAAATTAATATAATTTAACACTTATTTTGGTGTTTAATAATTATCATATGTATTTATTAATAAAAAAATAACATTAATCAATTGATCATGTGGAAGCAATCATTGGAGATTTTAAATTTACAAAACAAAAAGAAAGGTAAAAGACTTCAATTGCATATTAATGTTAATTTTGTCTTTAATAAACACAAGTGAGAATTAATAAAGGTATCCACATGTTCAATTAGAATTAATGAAGTTCAAACAAACACAATGGAGTTAAAGTTTTTGTACTGTGATTTTCTTTCTTTCTTATAATACTAAAAAAACATCAATATTGTTAATAAAAAATGATTTTCACAAGTTTTGGCAAATGTTAAACAAACTAAAAAGTTATACTTTTCCAGATAATCTATTATGTTTAATAATAATAAATAATAATATATATATATATATATATGATAGTTAAAAGATAATTAATTAGATATTTATTTAAAATTATTTATTAATATAAATTAATTTAAATACCAATATTTTTTAATCTTTAAAATAATATTTAACTTAGTCAATATAATAATAAATTATTTTTTATTTTTAAAATAAATTTTAAATTAATAATTTTTTTTATATATTTATTTACTATTACTATAACAATAATTCAATAATAAATATATAATTATTTACTCCACTTAATTAAATAGTAGATATATAATTATTGACTCCATTTATTGGATTGGAATGTGATTTATCCAACATTTCCTTTATAATCTTTCCCACAATTTCAAAAATCCAAATAAGTCTTCTACAGCCAACCATGGATCGATAACATCTTGGAGAAAAAAATGAAGAATAAAATTGAATTATGGTTGATTAAACTTACCAAATCACAGTTGTAATTGGTCCAAATCAGATTTTACTCCTCCATCTCCTCAAAAACTCAACTTGATAAAAATATTCTACCGTCAAAATCTCATTTTATTACAGAAAGAGAAAATTTTAGAAAACTAAAGGTTTTATGATAATAAAAAAATCAACATATAACTTTCATTTATAAACTTTGATTTCATATTCATTTAGAATTTATTATTAAAATAATAATAATAATTGGGTGTTACCTATAATATCATATTATTGAGTTAATTAAATAATTTAACTTTTTTTACAATAAATTTAACTAATAACGGAAATTTTCAATTTTATTACAAATTTAAATTATGCTATCATAATAAATACATTTACCTCTTGAGGATACCCGATCATGGTTTAAAAGTAAATTATTAAATTAGTCATGGAATTATTTGAATAAAAGTACACTGCATAATAAAATAAATTAGCTAGAAATAGTTTAAAAAATTATAGTGAAAAATAATATTATTTGAATAAGTTAAAAAATTTAAAATAAATGAAAAATAAGATTATTTTATTATTAGTAATTATGTTGATTATTTTTAATTATTTATTATTACGAGAAAAACAATAAATAACACTCTAATAAGTGACTTATAATTAAGAGTAAACTCTAACCTATTAATCACCTATAATACAAATATCACTTAAAAAACATCTTTAATTTTAACATCATAATTAACTATATATAGCACAATTAAGTATATTATGTTATAAACCCTTATCCAGAAGTCAAAGTAACTCTTATTAGAAAGTGGACTTTAAGTCTAATTCAATATCATAAAACCAGTTCATAGGATGAGGTTTGCACTCACTTAAATATAATGAAATATTCTCATCTTTAGTCGATGTGGGATCTCCAACACACCCCCTCACACGAGAGTAGTGACAACTCGTGCATGGGACAACATATTATGGATGGTCCGATAATGACACGATAGCGGGTGGTACGATAGGTCCAACAATACTTGCTAGGAGACTTTAAATGACTATGATACCATATTAGAAAGTGAACTTTAAGTGTAACTCAACCCCATAAAACCGGCTCATGAGGTGAGGTTTGCACCACTTATATACAATAAATATTTTCATTTTTATTTTTTTTATAAATAATATCAAATAAATAAATGTGAACCAGTTAATCTTTTCATCTCTATACTTCCTCGTCAAATCACTCATCACTTAATCCAAAGAACAAATTCATGCTTCTTGCAGCAAATTGGTTAAATCAAAGTATAGTAAAAGTATTCATCACTGGCTAAGAATAAAAAGTATCCTGCAGAGAATCTTGATCCCACTCGGTCGTAGTAAGAAGAAAAGAAAAACAAGTTGATGTGACTGAAAAAACAATCCAAATTGTTACCTCTGCATCTCAATGGTGGTTTCTTTTCACACCTACATAAATTGTCTTAAGGATTATACAATCTAAAAATGTATTTTTTTTATAATTAAAAAAAATCTTTAAAAAAATAAATTCTAAATTTTATAATTTAGAATGAATTTTTTAAAAGAAAATCATTTTAGTTTATAAAATCTGAAGATAATTTTAATTATCATGATCACTTATTCAGAAATGAAAAATATCAATGAAGGATATGTTTGGTATTTTAAGAAGTATGGAGTGCCACAAGAAACATTAGGGTGCAGAAAGAAACATCGATCTCAACTCTTTTGACCTGAACTGGGCTGGGCCACCAAGGAACTTTACGAGCCCAATTTTGCGTATTCATTTGTTAACAATTCCGGCCCGATACAAACGTTAAAGTAAATTAATTTCCCTAGAAAATGTTAGAATTTCATCTTCCTTTTTCTCTTACGTTCATAACCACAATTACTGAGATAATATTAATATTTGATTGCTAATTAGCAGGATTATGATCGATTTGTTCAAAGAAGTAAACACAAAACAATCTAGCTAGAAAAATGTGCTCACTCCAACATGATACTAAGCTATTTATTAAAGGTTTTTAGCGGTAAAACAATTCAACCATGTCGGATAATTTGATTTCCTATGGTCTAAGAAATGTTTGATTCTTTAAAACAGAAACCATATTTAAAAATACTCTCTTTATCTAATAATTAGGGAGTTTCACGAAAACATGTTATAGCCAAAGGCACAATGTTTCTTATACTACACGAATTTCTTCATCAAACTTTAATGAAATGTTTATTTATTGTTGGAACAGTATAACTGGGTAGAGCGAAATAAAAGGAAGAAATAATGAAGTTATTAATGATTTTGATGTGTTTACGCAATATAAATATTAATAATTATTATGGTAGTTGTTGGAAGAGAATGAAAATTGGAAAGAGAGTGGAGTGAAGGAAGTGTCCAGAAGCAGCCGCAGTGTCAGCTAAGAATTATCTTTTTGCTTCTTCCTTCTTCCCATGCCTCATAACTCACTTCTTAAATACATACCATCTCTTCAAAATCTCTTTTTTTCAACCCTACTTAACCTATTTCTTTCTCTGTAAAATAGTTTAAGAAATTATGATTTTGAAATGAGTTGTTGCAATGGCATGGCAGAGTGGTAATTAGGAGAGTGAGGGGGGGACAGAAGGTGGTATGTTGGAATTGTTGAGACAGAAGAGTGAGGGTGTGAAATGAATGAGAAGGTAAAGGCAGAGAGAGAGAGAGAGAGAGAGATGAATGCATGATGCATGGGCCAAAGGAAAAGCAAAGCGACCTTGGTGTCATTGTTTATCGCACCCTGGTCCCATCGTTTTTGCTTTACCACATTTCCACTATTTTTGAGCTAAAGAAAAAGGAAAAAGATGATGAGAAAGTGCGAAAGTTTCGAGTGGGAAGACACTGAAGTGAAGAAAGAAAGGGTGTATGTGTGTGTGTCTATCCATGTATCTATCTATCTACATATCTATCTATCTATGTATGTGCATTACGTGCCAAAGCATTGGAAATTGAGGCTAAATTTCTCACAGTGGTTAAACTTCAGCTGCTTGCTACAGGGCACCCCAGGTGGCCATTTGGAGGAATGGGGATGTCCCTATATCTCTATGCCACCACCATATATCATTATGAACATGATTAATGTCTTAATTTAGGTAGTTGAACATAATTATAACCACCAATTTTTTATTGTTTTCGTTGCCACCACTCTTCACATCAACTATCCCCATAAATGCCACAGGGTTTTTTAGATACCCATTTCTACAAACCAGTACGCATACATTCAAGTTTAAACAACACCACCCAAATGGAATAATAACTTTTTTTTCTACTCTCTCAAACTCACTTTATTACTATTACTCATTCAATCAAACTGGGATAAAACTTAATTAAAGAAGATTGTTTGGTTTAGAAAAGGGTATCAAAAGAATATCAGAATGAGAAGTGTAGTGTGAAATTGAGTTGACTAGATCTAAGCAGGATCCAATAGAATAGAATAAAAGTGAGGAACCCTTTTGTTTTGATTGGATTTGAAATGAAATGAAAGAGGGTTGGTTAGATTGAAATGCAAAAAAGTGTAGAAGTGGAAGTCAAAGTATTTTGAAGGGTAATGGAAAATGCAAATGTTAATGCAGGACGCATCCTAGGCTGTTGTTTGCAGTCTATAGAGAATGACCTGTCTATTCCATCCATAACAACTCACAGCCTTCAAATTAAAGGCACACAGAGAAGTACCTATAGATGGAAAAATGCTCAAACTGTCACGCCAGCATGCATCCAAGCCATGCAATCTCTGAACTTAGCTCTTATCTTATTCTTCCCTACACAAAGCCCTAAAAACTAGTTAAAACCCATATGCATGTAGCACCAGCAGCAACAGTACCATCTACCTAGCCAATACTAGCATAACATAAATACCATGTAGCTTCCTTCCTTACAAACATAAACCATTAAAATATAACCACCATTTACCATAAAACGTTTTATGATCTGCAAATTTTGCTTTGTTTTGTAAACTATGTAGTTCTTGTGGTTGTGACATAAGTGGCACAGACATGATATATGTGTATAATATAGTTTTAAGGAGCATTTTTGGATATGTGTTGGATTTGGAGATTGCATGAGATGAGATTACTGTAGAGGTTGGAAATAGGGTGGTAATGATGGAGAAATGTCTGTGGATATTTAAGCATCTTGTCCTGTACGTGTTGTGTCTTTTTCTGTGGCTCTTGCGTCTCATGGGCCTCTCTGCCACCTTATGCATATTTTCTCTTCTGCGCAGAATCTCTCACTAAATTTTCTCTTTGCAGCAAGCCCCCTAGGCCCCCCCTCCAATCCGTACAACTTGTTGCAGTCATAATTTTTTGTCCCCTTTTCCCAATTCCTTCCCACAAACAAAGAAACAAACATACTCACATGCAATTAACAAATCAGACCATCTTTCAACCATTACGTTTAACAACTTACAAAACACAAAACTTCACACTTCTCTCTGATCAACTCATCAACTTTATTTTCATATCCAAACCTCAAGTAAACTCACTTTCTTTTCATTCACTTGTTTTTCTTGCAGAATTATTTTCTGATAAAGCAATGGAATCTCTTGTGTAATATATCACTTTATATTTTCGTATGCTCCATTTCTAACTTCGTAGATTTCATTCTTAAATTAACAAGACTAGCACTGTTTTTTTATTATTATTAACGAGAGAGAAAGCATTTGTCTAGACTTAGATTTACTATTTCACTCTAATAGTTTTACGGATTAAGTTTTATAATTTTTCAAAATTGAACAGTTTTGATTTAGTATTGATGTGTTATCTAATTATTTTACGTGCATGTATATAATAACAATGTCAATTACGAAAAAATACAAGATATTTAATAATAAATTTTGACAATTAGTTTTAATAAACTAGAGAACAGATTGTAATTAAAATTTTATAAGAACTAAATTTAAACATTCGTGAAATTATAAAAATTTGAATTTAAGTTTGTGTTTGTGTATGCGAACAGAAATACACAAATTTATTGTAAAAGAAAAAAGAGGAGACGAGGAGTCATAAACTAAGAAAAATATTTAAAAATTCGAGACAAAAATTGCAGCAAATTTTCTTCGTATATATACGAAGATTCCAATAAAAATATATACATAGTAGATTATATTGATTTGATTATATTTTTAACTTTTTATTTATATTTATATTTTGTTTATTAATAAAAGAAATAATTTTGTTTCAATTACATCAATTATTTATTAAACTTTATTTATATAAATCTATTTACTTTCTCCTAATTCAAATAAGTTTTTCTTTCTACTTTTTCTCTTTTTTTATTCTTTTCACTCCATCTCAATCCAAACAAACCCTATTTTTTAAAATTTATTTATATTTTTGTATGTAAAATGAAAATGAAAAGTATTTTCTTATATCAAACTGACCTAATAACGTTTTACCAAGCTACCCACTACTATACTAGCATCTTTTGCGAAAAAAATAACAAAATACTTTTTATAGAAAGTAAAAAGTTTTTTAATAAAATAAGAGTAATACTTGGAAATAACTGTATTATAAACTGTAAAATTGATTTACCTTATTAGTGCATATTTTTTAAATTATTAGAAAAATTACTAAATACTATTTTTGAAATAGTTTCAATTACTTTGAAAACAAATAAGAGTATTTTTTTTAAAATGTTATGTATGGAGTTGAAATATATTGGAAAAAGTGAAAAGAGAATAAATAAAGTGAGAAAAGGCACGCAATTTAAGAGAGTACCCCATTCCTTTTAGTTCATTCATTCATTCCCTTTCTTTGGAGTCAAAAGGAGTCTTACCTTTTGGGAGAGAGAGTGTGCATGATACCCACTGGTGCATTTTAGCAACTAATTCTCTACTGCTCACCCGTACCTTACTTATCGTAGTCCTTGTTCAGTGACGCTCTTTGACTCGGTCAAAGAATATCCCACTGCTTCACCTGACCAACCAAAAATAAAGAATAACATAATTACTCTGAATTTCAATCAATTTCAAAACATAAAAAATTGTGTTAATCCAAAAAAGTGTTTTAATAATATTGCTAATATTAATATTTTCCTAACCAACTTATGTTCAACGGTGTGTGTAAAAAAACACGATTTTATATCATCAAATTTATTTTATTAATAAAAAATTCCACATTCTTGATATATAAATATATACATTCACTTTATGAGTTCATGATAGATCCATTCGGACCATTTTAAAAAAAAAACTAAAATTTTCCTTGAGAATATTTTATTTCATGAGAAAATAAAGTGAGAGAAAATTGTTAAATTATGAATGTTTTCAAACTTAATTTTAAATAATTAAGTTTTAAAAACTATTTTGATTAAGTACAAATTTGAAAATAATTGTGTGGGTTGGTTGTGAGGGTAAATAACTATTAGCCTCAGAAAATGCTTAGCTAAACTGTTTAGAGTGTCACTTTTTTTTCTTTTTTTTTGAATAACTTATGCTATTACTTGAAGTGAGAGAATTATTTTTAGTAAAATCTAATCTAACACATTTATTATAATACCACTAGTTAGTTTACATTAAAAACAATTTTTGAAAGTGGTCGATTCTAAAAGGTATTTTCATTTTTATTTTATTTCTAAAACTATGAATTTCAACTTGAATCATTTGATTTTATTTAGAGATCTATCATAATTCAAGTACTAAAACAATAATAAACTAACCAAATTTCACATAAAATTGTCAAAGATGATAATAAAATCATACATAAAACAATAATATTACAATTTTTTGCATCTATTTAATTATTTTTCAATAAATTTTAAAAAATACACTAAACATACTTTGCTAACATCAAACCTTCAACCATTTTATATCACTTATCAATTCAAAAAACAATAATTTAAAGGTTTAATCCCTTCAATAAATTTCACCAAAATAATCAAATCTAAATATTTTAGGACCCAAGTTTAACCTTCATTACCTAATTGGATGATTAGGTACTCACAAAGAGCTCTAACTTCTAAAGAACTAAGGATAATTTAACCTATATTACTGAGTCTTAATAACGATTTGAACACACAACTAGGATCTTGAATTAATAAAGACTAATTTAATGATCAAATACCTTACATGCAAGACAAATGTATTTAGATATACAGAAAAACTCAAAATTGACTCAAAGCAAAATAGAGTATAGTCAAACTTACTCGAATAAATCTAATCAAACAATTTTATCTTATTCATTGTCAATAGTCAAAATATGGTTTTTGACTATCAATTAATGTAATGAAGGATGCACTTAGAATTTTAGAAAAAAGACATAGTGAAAAGAATAAATATTCTTAAGAAGATATTGATTATTTTAAAATAAAAATTAAATAACTGATTTTTTTATTTATATAAATTTTGTACTTTAATAGTCATTCTAATTATATTTATATTCTAAATTTATTTTTTACATCTTTCTATTTATTGTATTTAGTTTCATAAAAAAAGATTTTTTTACGATCTATTTTCCTGTTGCTTCTATTTTTTATCTGCAGTTTATAATTTTATGTTATGGAATAATTTATGTTAGAAGGAAGATGTCACTTTATAATATAAAGTGTTTAAGGGATCCCGACGTTACTCATTATTTTTTATGATTATAAATATGTACCAATACAATAGTCTAAAAAATATTAAATATCATTAAACTTATTAATGTGGACTTGTTCGCATAAGAAATTACATAAAAACAAAAAAACAAATCTAGTTTCTTCATATAATTTAAATATAAATTTGTAGATAAGTTATATAAAAATACTCTTTTAAATTAATTAATGTATAAGTTAATCTTAACTTATATAGATGACTCAATTTTATTTTTTCTCTTAGAAATCCTTATAAAAACTGTTTAAACATATACAATATAGTTAAATGAAAAGTATATTTATTGTTAGTTATTACACAAGTTCTCTAAAAATACAGTAATAAATTGATCACCATAGTTAGAAGTGAGAACACTTGGATAGGATACATCTATTCATTTTATTTCAGATTATAATTTATCATGTAAAAAAAAGTCATAAATTCATTTTGATGAATTGAAATTTCGATCTAATCCTATTTATTTAATAAAAAATCAATCCAATTCACAGATTAAATTTTGTATTGTTTTAAAAATTTATATTTAAAAAAGGTTTAAAAAAATCGGTTAAACAATTCAAAAAGTTAGAAAACTTAATAAAATTTGTAAATTTCAAGGAAATAATAAAATATTAATTTTGATATTTCGTACATGATTAATTGAATTTTAAGAATTAATGAATTATCAATCTTTTATAAAAATAAATAGATAAATATAATGTACTTCATATTTTAATGTTTTGAATTAGGTGTGGATTTAATTGTGGATAAATTAAATGGATTATTTTGTCAGACATTAGATATCCTACCTCTGCCAGAGTCAAACATGTCACCTATTCATTAACGGGTGAAATTCAGTCAAAATAGCTAAAAATATGAAATATGTCAATGAAATTAATGAAGATAAAACGTAATGAAACGTAAGATGGAAAATCACTTGTAACAAGAAAACAATTTATCCATAAATAGATATAAAATGTTAAGTCAAAGAGCAAAATTTTAATAATCATAATATAATTAATTACTTTCGAATAAGTATTTTATACAGTGTATTTTAAACTTTAAAATCCTATTTGAACTAAGGTTGAAGTAATTTTTTTTACTTCCCTTGTAAAAAAACGTATGAAAAATTTCTGATTTTACACGTCAAGTATATAAGTTAACAGTGATACAATATTGTTTTTATTTTAAGTGATACAATGGTGGTTTTATTCACAATCCATCAACACAAATACTTTTAAATAATTTTTTTTATAAATAATCAGTTTCAAACGTTGGTAGTTAAATAAACTTCCAATCTCCAAGTTTCGGTTTAAGTTATTCATAAAATAATTTGAGTTGTGTTTTAGTTTTTGGGGTGTTTAGGCAAATGGTTGAAGAGGTTGAAAGTAACGTGAGGAAGCTAATGAAGGAAATGGTTGATTTGTGTGTGTTGTTGTTTGTCGTGATGGCAAAAGACATGGATGTCTGGGTTTCCTTTAGCCATCACCCTCCATTACTTTATTGTCATGTTTCATTTGCAAGACAAAGTGAACCAATTTTCTATGAAGATTCAGGCATGAAAATATCCTTGTAGTAGTCAAAGAAAAAGTACTCGTGCTGCTAACTTCACAAACAAATCATATAATAATCTTATATGAATATATATATATATATATTTAGTTACCAGCCAGCAAAGGAAGATAGAAATTTCAAGATTTTGGTACGATTCTCATGATTGATTTTCATGCATCATTCTGTTCTATTTTTTCTCGTTAACCAAAGTGGATAATGTTTTGCAAGTTAGTATCGTACCCTACCTACCAACAACAAAAGAACACATAAGGAATCACAACTACTGACATCCCCTTCTTTTCAACACAACAAATTACCAAACATAATCATCCAATAATTCTCCCATCTCATCATCTTAGTTTGTTTTCCTAAGCTAATGTCTCTGATCTCAACTCAACTCAACACTCTCCTCATTCATTCCACAAAGCAAACATGGGAACTTGATTAACAAGTCCCATATTTCCAAGCCTGCTGCTGCTCATGTGGTCGTTTTCATTGTTCCCATCATCATATTTTGGTCCATCCAGGGTGAAGTACCCATGTCCATAGTCTGTTCCACTCACTCCAAACTCATTGGGTAGCCCCACAGAACACTTTGGGGGACTTTCAGGGTTCAAACCAACCTTGCTGTTGCTTGGAGAAACTTGCTGTGATGATTCAGTGATATTGTTGATGCTAGCACTCTCATTATGTGCTTGCTCATCACCGTTGCCATTCCACATCATGTTGGACAACTCATCAGAATGTTCACCTTCAGTTATTGCCAAGGGAGGTGGCTGAGTCGGCACAGAAGAACTGCTTGTGTTGATGTCATCCGCAGCAACAGCAGCTGGTGATTCTGTTTTTGGGGACCGTTTTGCAAGATCTCCTGCAATGAGAGTGGAACTTGAGCAGATTCTCTTCACATCATACCTACTTATGTCAAAGTTGGTCACAGCACTTGTTCCTCTGAACTTGATTGCTGCAATGTCGTATGCTTCAGCAGCTTCTTCTTGAGTACCTACACAATTGTTATGGATGACAGAATGAATTGCAAAAAGATTAATGAAAACTGACAATGTGTAATGTGATATTATAAAGAGACATTATTAAATCATGTCACATTATCATGCATGAATAAAGGAAGAAACAATGATTATTCAAAAGGGAAAAAGGAAGCTTTAAAAGAAAGGCAAGATAGGGTCTACAAACTTACTGAATGTACCAAGATACAAGTCCTTGTTTCCTGCAACCCTTCCGATTCGGGCCTGCCACCTTCCATGTTGGTGGTGCCTGAAAATGATACAAGGAGAAAAAGATAGATGTTAGCTAATAATTGCCCACCTTAATTCAAAAGCTGAAAATTGCAGAAAATAATTCATGGAAAACTTTATTCGTATTAATGATAAAGCTCATTACTTTAGTCCATACCTTGTCACACCTCTATACACAGATGCCCCTCTTGAAAATCCACTGCTCTTCCTGCCGAGGGAAACAAAAAGGACAATTCCTTCCAGTTGAATACAATGGGGGTGAAAGAATTTACTAAGATCACATGGAAAAAATTTAATGGTACCTTCTTAAATTGGCGACAAATTCTTGCCTGGTCATGTGCTTCATCTCTTCAAGTTCCTTCTCATAAGTGCTTAACTGAGCATTTATGAAGCAGTAGACATGTAGAGTGATCACAGTTGCTATGTAATGGTTCAAGCCACATAAATTAAATACATAGGAAATATTTGACTTTTTTCAATAATTTTTAATTCCCTTGTTTCTATTTTGTACTGTTGCAAGACTAGCTAAGGAAAGACTTTTGCAAAGGAGAAAACTGTACAAGTTTCAGAAACCTTACAGGGAAATTTATGTGAGTTGTTGGACCCCAATACTTGAGTGCAGCTAAGTCATAAGCCCTTGCTGCTTTTTCTTCCTTATCATAACCACCTAATAATAATACATACACGGATATAATTATTTGCCAAAAGCGATAAATTATCCTCAAAAGCCAAGCACACTTTCCAATGCTTCATATCTAGTAGCGTATCTAACCAGTTACCGTGTTATAGTAATAGGTAAGATTTACAAAGATGGTAAAGGAGAAAAGATAGACAAGCATCGCGTGTGAAGGAGTGTCACTCACCAAGGTAGACTGAGTGAAGATTTGAAGAAGCCATGAAAAAGGGAGAAGAATCCAACCAGTGCATGAAACAGACCGTTAGTATATTCTCTTTCAAACAAGAGTGGAAAGTAAATAAAAAAGGAACAAAATGGAAAAGGCTAAAGCACTTGTTTTGGTTCTTTGAAAATGATCTTCCTTGGTCAATGCCAATAAACCAAATTAATATAAAATAATAAAACCAAAACCCAAAACCTGAACCAAAAAACAGATTTTCTCACCTTGCCTTCCTTTCCTTGTTTGCCCTTCCTTTCTGCAACTGTTATCCCACAAATGGGCCTCATATCTCCCAGTCCATCTATGCCTAACAAAATCCATGATTCCAAAAAGAAAAAAGAGAAAAATTCATCCAAATGAACAAAAATATCATTCCGTGTAATAATTAATGAACAATAAAAAATCATCACTTGTACTACCTTGTAACACCACGGTATTGAGAGGTTCTCTGCCCAAAAGTGTCAATAGATTTGCGAGGAACTGGTTCCCTAGCATGAGATTTAGCCATAGCCCGTTTCCTATTGTCCTCAATAGCTTGAACAGGGGAAATTGCACCCACCCCATTCTGCACAGTGGGGCTCATAGTGAGGGACAGTGATTGGAAATTACACCCATTTGCCTCAGTTGATGGCTTTACATCAGAAAACTGAGTTTGTGCCAACCAGGACTTGTACATGCCATTGGTCGGGATAAGGGCATGTGGGTTATCACTGTATGCATGGAAAGATTGAAGCAGGGAAGAAGGGTTTGTGAGGCAATCCCCAGTTTCAATCTCGGCATTGGTGCAAAAGCTTGGTGCCACATTAACATTGATTTTGGAAACATTGCTCTGGCTTTGGTTTTGGTCATGTTGAGAATCTTGACAAAAGACTTTATTGGGGGAGTTTGAGTAGCAGCCCAAAAAGTCCTCAAGCTTTGGACCTTTTTCATTGGAATTCCCTCCACCTATTGCACTATCATATCTCCATTCTACAAGCAGCCACACAAATTTCATTGTTAATTCATAAATAAGAAAAACCAATGCAGTGGAAGCACTGATTCATAGCAAAATATAAAAACTTTATGCAGTAATCAAGAGAAAAGGCACAAAAGAAACTGCTTTAAGCGACATGCAAAGGGTTGAAATCAACACACAGAGCACTCTCTACCTATTCAATAACCAAAAACCACTCATTGTGGTAGAGAATCACAAAAGTTTGTTTTAGGAATGTTTAGTTATTTATTGCTCAAAAATATTCTCCAAAGCCAATAAAAAATTACTATCTGTTCAAAATAAGATAATCTAGAAGGGAACGGGTGCAAATAGAAGGACATGCAATACCTTGATGAGCAGCAGAGTGGGTGAAGGAGTCAGCAACACACAGAGAGCCATCGGAGCGCAAAGGCATAACAGACATGTGAGGGTGAGAAGAAGGACGAGGATGATACCCTCCTCCTTCTCCTCCACCTCCTCCTCCTCCTCCACGCTCTTGGTTTTCTCTCCCAAATTCTTCATCAATCCTCAAGTGTGGAGTCAGAGAGAACCCCAACCAGTTACTCATATCAACACACTTTTCTCACACACAACAGCTTCCTCTTTTCTCAAGAAACAATCCCCACAAAGAGCACAAACTTCCTTATTACAGGAGTTACACTAACTTACACCCCACAGATCTTTCTCCCCTCCCAAAAAATTCGAACTGCTTGTAGCATGTATGTATCTCTCTATCTATGCAAGTTTGGAATGTTGGAGTTTGAGCTCAAATTTCAAAGCTTGTAATGGTAGGGAAGTTGGGATGAGGTTGAAAATTTTCCATTTCTTTTCCCCCCTTTGAAGCTTGCATCATAGTCATAATCATGTGGGATTCATATCTTGTGGGTCTCTTCTAAAGGGGGTATGTTGGGTTTATATATATATATATATATAAAATATATATAATATTATTAGTTTGATTTTGGTTTATTTTATGATATTGTTGAGGTGAGAGTGAAGGTATTGAGACTTGAGAACTCTAGACAAACTTCTCTCTCGTCTTATATTCTCAGCCCTGTGTCTGTTTTCTAATGAAAGTGTTGGGTTCTGTGCCACCTCTTTCATTTCTTTCTCAGATTTCTGCAGAGGTGGCCACGGCATGTCGCACTGTCACAAAATAATATATAATAATATATCAAAATTAAGTGAAGAGATGCCAAAATCTCCACGGCTATTATCAGAGAGAGGGTTGGATTCAGTTGCAATGCTCTTGTAACACCTGATAACATCATCAACGGCTCAGATTTCGTAAAGCACTCTGCACAACACTGGATTACTCCACCAGAGAGGGTAATGGATGACCCAACTGATATAAGCGGTCACTGAATATACTTATTCACATCCTATGTTTAAAACCCTAATTATATTATTATTATTATTATTATTATTATTATTATTATTATTATTATTACTATTAAAGAGAAGATAATATGTTGTAAGATAATCATGAAACAACATATATATGTTTACTAGTGTGCAACTCATGTTTATATTTAAACAAAACTATACAACTCTTATTTTATTTTTATGGGTTAATATAGTATTAAAAACATTTTCTCTAATTATATTTTATTCTTGCCTAATTTTTAATTGATTTATATAATTAGGGCTAAAGAAAAAGCGAAAAGTGTAAAATAAAAATAAAAATAAAAATAAAAATAAAAATAAAGATGTTTTTAATTATGTATTAAGATTAACAAACTTTATTATATTTTTATTTAATTTACACATTTTTAATGTATTTATAAGTCAATTAATGTATATTAAAAAAGTCTAATGAGATTTTTTAGTTGTGTTTCCTGATATTAATCATATAATTCATGCTTGATTATTAAAAAATTATCCCTTAAATTATAATTAATATTGTATATTACTATGGGTACTTTTATATAGATGTAAGAAGAAAAAATAGTAAGAATGTTTGTAGCATTTTTGAAACATAGTTTTCATTAGTGATATAGTTTATTAAAAAAGTATTATAGAGTGATATAGAATGTTAAAGTAATGATAAAAAAAGTTTAATGATGACGAATTAGTGTGAATAAGTTAATTAATATAAGATTCAATTCACATAGACTGATTGGAGCAGTGAGGGGAAACCTGCATCTAGTGGCATTTGCATGGAGGGCAGTGATGGCAATTGGTCCAGGTTCACTGCAAACCCATCAAAACAAATTAAACTTGTCTTCTATCATCAACATTTTTGTAATTTCACAGTGCTCACAGGGTCAGGGACTTAATGGTAATTTCAGTTTCGAAATGATTCAAACAAAGATGGGTCAAACATAGAAATTAACTAAAATTAAGGAGTTTGTAACGTTGTTGTTATTCATCATAGTTTGGTCTGCAACGGAACAACATGCAGACAATGGGGAATAACCACCCGGCTCCTATCCTCTAACACACTCACAGATCCACCAACAATCAAACACCTTCTGTTCAACTCAATTACTACACTTCCATGTGCTTCTCTTCAACCTCTTCATGCTTTTTAAACTCAAAAGTATAAATTATCTTACGGTTCAAAATTATAATATGCAAATATTGTAATCAAAGTAGAAATGAATGAAAATGTATTATTTTTAAAAATTTATTATTTAATGTGTTTTTTTATGGTTTTAGAAACAATTAATCTTCTTCTTTTCTAGGTATCTCGGGATTTTAGTGTTGTCTTGGACTTTCGGTTACTAAATTTACTGGATTGGATTTGTGGACTTACGTTGATTCTTGGTTACTGGATGTGGTCTATCACTCAGTTGCTTGATCAAGTTCAACTCTCGACTTCTAGTTCCAGGACCGCTCTTGAGTGTGTGTACCTGCAAGATGTTCTGATGATATAATCAGAATTAGTTTGCTTAATTATCAAATAAAAAAATACTCTACCTACCTGTTGATTGGGTTTTCATACCTTACAGTTATTAAATATACTTTAAATGTTCGTTGGTGGACTTTACTTTTAATGGATTTTTACTTTTCACACCTTACAATTATTAAATATTTTTAAGTTTTTAGACCTATTTATTGAACTTTACAGTATTATCTTATTCTATTATTTATTTATATTATTTTAACTTTTAATATATTGACGACCTTCGGATCTTTCTTATCTATTGATTGGGCTTTTCATACCTTACAGTTATTAAATATACTTTAAGTGTTCGTTGGTAAGCTTTACTTTAATTGGATTTTTACTTTTTACACATTATAATTATTAAATATATTTTAAATTTTTTAAACCTATTTATTGAACTTTACAATATTATCTTATTCTATTATTTATTTACATTATTTTAACAGAATGTTTATAATTGTATATATACTTTCTAAAAAAAGTTCATATTTATGCGAAAAGTTTAATATTTAATATTTTCTTTTTACGTGTTTCTCTTTTATTTTGGTGCTTTCTATCTTCGTTTTTTCTTTGTTTTGAAACAAAAAAAATTCTAAATGAGAAAAATAAATAAATAAGAATGTTTATTAAAGAATGAGAAAACTATAAAAAAACATGAAATAAAATATTTTGTAAATTAAAATTACTTTGGACTTTAATTAAATTTTAAAAATTCTTTTATACAAGTTTTTCTTACTTATATTTATAATATATAGAAAAAAAAAATCTTCTAAAATTCTTCCAGAAAACTCATTTAAACGAACGTGGTTCTATTTTCTAGTTCAGGAGTAAATACAAACTGTAAAACTAAAACGAATTTAATTAAAAAAAGTTATTAATAAACTTCTTGACTCCAATTCGATAATTTGTGTTATTGTAAAATGGGTCCTGTGCCTTGAAAAACAAATGTGAAAGTGTTATTTCTTTCTGCACCTCATGGCTGGTTAATAGATAAAATTGCTTATTTGCCATCGACACTATCACCTCCTTTTCTCATTGTTGTCTATGTTGTATCAAAAGAACTAATGTTTCAAATTATATAATTAAGAAGCTATTTTTTACATAATTTTTTTAAAATTGTATAGTTTGTAAGTTAAAAAATTACTCCTAGACTTTACAATAAAAAAAACTCTTAAGTTATACATTTCAAAAGTTTTTAATAAAAAAATATAATTAGGTTGTACAATCTGAATTTTTTTAAATGACTTTCAAATTGTGTAACCTAAAAAGATTATTTTTTAATATAAAAATGACTTTCAAAATATAAATTATATAATTAAAAAACTTTTTTCATGTAAAAAATAACTCAGCATACATCGATAAATTAATTTTGACTTCTAATTCGGAAGTAAACAAAGCTTCCACGTTCCACTATGAAAGTAAAAAAAGTTTTCAGATTATACATAAAACTTTTTTTCATCAATCAAACAAACAAACAAATAAAGTGGACATTTTCATAGTTATGAGGGTGCGTAAGGAAATTATCGGGGTGCAAAAAGAAATTCTCATATAAAAGGTGGGCTGATCATAAAACCTGTTACTAAATTCTTGTCCTGGGCAAATTCTTTTTGCAACTCCAGGCATTTCTTCCTGCACCTCATACGTCGAAAATATCAAAATTACCCTTCTCAATTAGCTTTATAGAAAATTTACATTCCATATTACACAATTCTAAACACAAATTTTCCATTATGAAAAATGTTTGCCTTATTACACAAAATACAATTTTTGCATTATGAATTCTGTATTCCATATTTTGGAATTAAAATATAAGGTGCAGAAAGAATTTGTCCTTGTCCTGTAGCTAACTAGATCGAATAAATAGAAAAACATAAAACACCAACATAATTCATATATTATCAATTTTTGTTAACTTTTCTATATAAATATTTACGGAGAAGTATACCAAAACAAGATTATAGTAGCCATGCATAAATATACAAAAATACACAATAACAATTAGAAAATGAATAAGAAATATCCAGGTTAGAGTCCTGTCCAGGTTTTGTTCACTTATCCAGTAAGATCCTAGTTAAAAAGAAATGGTGTACTGTGATTATATGCATGTCCCAGTTTCTGAAATGAAGCAATATGTATTCACAATTTGGAGCTTTGGTAACCAGCAACCACCATTCAGGGTTAGCCCCACGCCATGGAGCAGGCGTAGTTCACCACCAGTTTTCCATCAAAACCAAAATTCTACAAAAATAAGAGAAAGGAAATAAATAACTCAATGATAAAAAAATGTTAAAAACAACTTCTAACAAATACTGCTAAATTTTTTAACAGCATCTATTTACTTTCATCAAATAAACATACTGTCAGGCATAAACCTAAAATTTTTCCTACATGAGATGAAAGAAATATTATAATTGCGAGAAATATAAGTAACTGTAGCACAAGAATCATAAATCTGCACGATCTACATTCAATGAAGATATAAAAATCAGTGGAAAAGATGGGATCAGGTGATGTCTTACATTAAACAGATCAATGACCAATTCATCAGGGTTTGGTGAAAAAGCACTATTGACATACACAAACTGCAAAATTAGGAAATCAAAATTGAGTATGCAAAACCTTCAGAGAAATAGATGGGAACAGAATACACAATGACATTTTACCAATGTCTCCCTGTGGAGCTGCCGGCGAAGAAAATCTATCACTTTAGCGAATTTATCAGTTCCTGCTATCTGCCATATAAAAATATATGTGGAATTCATTGCAAACATTATTAAAATAATGACATTAAAACTTGAATTGACAACTTTCTTATCAGCAACAAGCACAGAGAAGCCACACAGAAAGATAGTTTGTATTCTTCTTTCCCCACCATGAACACAAAATTCGGAGTGTCATTTCAATTAGAGAGAAAATAACATATATAGTACTGTGCATATTAAATAAAAGGGAGTCCAGTTTAAATGGATAGAAGAACTAAGAAAGGTAGGATAAACTACATAAAAAGATCTAAAGCTGTATCTATTTTGCAGAATTTTTTTTATGGATCCCAATAGAATCTATCATCCATTTAACCAGTCCCACCCAGTGAGATATAGTTTGGTTATAGATTTTAGTAATAACAAATTGACATAGTTTAACTCAATTACAACTAGTTCAACTGAACTGGATATAGAGTGAAATTCTGAAAGGGAAAAATTCAGCAATGGCTTATCCGAGAGAGTTCACGAGAGTAATATTTCATGTCATTCCAAATGTAGATGGTACAGGGAATAAGAACAAAAATACAATTGGCAAGTAATAGAAGCAGAAAAGAACAAGTAAAAAATATTGAAATACAACAATATTGATGCAGAAATGTGAAACAATAACATTATTTTGTACACTTCAAAGTAAATTGCATCTAGAATGTTCCTCACAATGATTATCATGCTGCTTCCTTGCACGAGTTACATCCTAACCAACCACTGTGAACTAAGACACGAAATCTTGGGTTACCATTGCAAACCAATTCAAGCAAGCACCAGCCATGATCCAAGAACACACCCCGACTCATCTAATTTTAGGCAATCATTATCTGCAGTCCTTAAAAAATGCAATTGACAGCCTCTCAAGCTCAAAAGAACCACAAATTGGGATCTTCAAATCAAGCCAAATCACAACGTCGTTCAGTTACTACTCTTATGCTCAGAAGAAAAATAAATAAGTTTATCCTGGTTATCAGTTCACATAAACCACACTGAACTTTTCAGTCAATACTACATTATTTACTTATCCAGCATATCTTCATCACCGTCCAGGTAAATATAAACGAACGCACAAATAGAAGATCTTATCTACAATTTAAGATGTGCAAATTCATTTGGGTTAACATAACCAATTATGAAAATTCGCATTCCTAGGTCATTGAAACCCTTACTAAATCCGATCGCAAGATTATACCTTCCATCTATTCAGATTTATGCACCATCCCACACACACGAACTTGAATTTGAAACAAATAAATCACAATTGGCATAAAAAACCTTCTTCTTCTTTATTTCAAAAAAGAGGAAAGCATGCAAAGAGAGTTCAATTAACAATTTTGATGAGGAATTTGGAGAAATAAAAGACACCCATTAAAGAGGAAGGTGGAAAGGAAATACCTTGAACTTAGATTGCTTGAGAATAGGAGCATCACCGGTGGCTCTGAGATGAATAACCACTGCAACAGAGAGAAAAACCAAATTCAGAAAAAGAAAGGGAAAAAGTTTGATTGATTGAGGAAGGAACATGGTACCTTTACGAACAGAACTTGGCGATTCAGCAGACATTGTCCTCAGTTCACTGTAATGTGATGCGATTCCTTCACAATTATCCCTGTTTCTCCTCTTTGAACAACCATCCACACAGCAGGTTTTCTCTTATTAATAATACATTTAAATATGTTTTCTCTAAGCAAATTTAAATTTGGTTTTAGATTTAGTATTTTTATTTTTAATACAAAAAATTACTTTAAAAATATTTTAATTTATGTAGTAGTGAAAACACAGCATATTCATATTTTATTTCATTAAAATAATGTAACATTTTAAAAATATATAATTCTACTATTTATATAATTTTATTGTTTTTATGAATAGTTAATTGAAATATAATACAACTTAAAATATATATAGTTTTGTAAGAATAATATCAAAAAAATTATGCAGAGATTATTTTTAAAAAGAGAAGTTATTTAATTATTTTGAAATAAAAAATAATTTAATTAGTTATTTTATTTAATAAATAAATTATTTTTAATTTCTTAAATAATAAAATTGTTCACACTAGAAAATTACCAAATAATATAACTTAGATAATAAAATTTTGACTTTTATGTACTGAAATTATAAAAAAAAAATTATCCACAAATTTTAGATATCAAAATATCAGTTAGTTTTAAGTAGTCCTTTTAAAAATCAACCACAAAAAAAAAAAAATAAAAAAATAAAAAAAATAAAAATAAATATATATATATATATATATATATTCTTCTGTTCGTGTAAGTATTTTCTCTAACAAAATTCATGGGGTTTAAGTCTGTTTAAGTTTATTTTAGAATTATAAATAATATTTAATAGCATTTAATGTTTATAAAATCTAAAGATAAATGATTATTTTCATCATAATCAAAATTTGAAATATTTTTTTTAAATATACAAACTATATTATAGATTTACGATAATAATTTATATGGTGGTATAAAATTACTTTTAACTATTTGATAATTAGTTAAAAAATAATAAATTTAATTTTAAAATAAAAAAGATGATTAAAAAAGACAAAAATTTAAAACAAATAAAATAAAAAATAAAAAATACAGTAACAACTCATCATCATGTAAAACTACAGTAAAATAAAATGAATTTCCCCATAATTTAAAATCAAAGTATGCACCTAAGCTACAGAGAAGTAAGATCAGAAATATTGTATAAAAATAAAGTGCATAAGTTAATTTGAATTCATAGGTTTACCTTAATTTTTTTGTTCCTTTTTTTGGAACAAGCAAGCTTACAAGAAGTTTGTCTAAATCACAAACGGGCAATGAAGCATTTTGGTTCCAATCACTATAAATTATCAAACATCAAATGAAAAAATAATTAGCTTAAAAAACGAAGGGAATGGATGATACCAAGGACTCTTCATAAACAAGAAGAGGGGGAAGAACAAAGGGAGAATGAACTTAAAATCAATTTATGAACCTAAGCCATAAAGAAGTAAGATGAGAAATGCTATATAAAGATCAGATGCATAAGTTAGTTTATGGAAAAATTTAAATTATTTTTTCCATTAAATGGGCTTTAACAAGAGTTTATAAAAAAAGAAACCTATATCCAAATCGCTACAGTGCAATTTACCTTTGACTCCATTCAATATCAATTACGAAAGATGAGATGCAAAAACGATTAGCAGAGAAACACAAAGTAGAGTTAAACTGTTGTTTGTGCTACTGGTCTTGGTGGGCATTGACGGTCCATTGGTGAGGGTTTGGACGACGGTGATGGTTTTGATTTGATGGATTGATGGTTGCTACGTGCTACCAATTAGAATTATTATTTTGAATTTATTTAAATAAATAGAGTTTTTTTTATGTTTTAAATAAGGTGGTTAATTCTTTATCAATTTTTTAGAGATATGTATGTTAAAATATAGTGCATATTTTTAGGAAACCATCGATTATTTAATGCATCAAATTAGCGAATGCAAAAGATATTTTCTTTGTTTTGTTTTGAGATTGTACTATATAGCCTATATTGTATTTTGAATTCAACAACACGTGCTTCGTAAATATCTTATGTTTGTTCAACAATTGGTATTAGAGCTCAATGTGCCAGAAAATTTGATAGAAACAATTGTGAGTGTGTGATAGCAACAACGTGAGTGTGAAAGAGAAACAATTGAGAGTGTCTCATAAGTGTGAGAGAAACCGTGTGTGCCATCCATATTATTCCTAGAAGAAAGAGAGAACAAAAATGGTAGATTCTAGTACCAACAATTATGTGCATCCTGCAATTCTTATCAAAATAAATCACTCATAATATATTATTTGCATTAATTTCTCTTATATTATTAGATAGATTCCTAAACCTTAGAACCTGCTATCCATTTGATTTTTTTTTTTAAAATTACCATTCATTTCATTAAAAAAAATACATTTAAAATATGCATGTGATAGTGAAAAACTAAAAAAATACGGATATAGGATAATGATAAAAACAAAATATGAATACACATGAATAAACTTCTACCTGATAAGGAACTTTTAATGATCAGTAGACACAGTGACGAACGTCTAGGAAAAATTTCAGGCCAAAACAATCAAGGAGTAAGGCGCAGTAAGTCGCAGACCGAGAGTGAACAAAACTAGTTTTCCAAAAACAAAAAGTCTTGGTTTTTCTTCCCCGTATCTTCTTTTTGTGATTCGTTTATGGATGTGCCTCCTTACCTGGGTGCAAACAACATATGAAAGTACTTGTTTGAATTTCCTCAGCGCCATACGGACGCAGAATAAAAATTGCAGAAACTAGGGCGAAATTTCACAAGTTTTGGTAGATGATAGCTTTGGTTTGCACGAAAATTCTTGAAAAATTCTCCCAAAATATTTTTTTTTCCTGAAATTCTACGTAAGAATCTCCACTGAATTTGGTTCAAAATGCAACAAATTTAAGGTCAAACGGAAAAGTATTCACCCACGAAAAAATTCAAACAGTTTCACACACATACGAACCTTCCTTTCAGCCCTGACAGTGATCAATAAAAAATTTATGCCAATCTTGTGGGACGAATCTGGGGCTCAAATCTCAGAAAAAAATCAGTAGACATGGTGATGAACGTCTGGGAAAAATTTCAGGCCAAAACACCCAGGGAGTAAGGCGCACTAAGTCCCAGACCGAGAGTGAACAAAACTGGTTTTCCGAAAACAAATTGTCCTGCCTTTTCTTCCCCGTATCTTCTTTTTGTGATTCGTTTATGGACGTGCCTCCTTATCTGGGTGCAAAAAACATACAAAAGTACTTGTTTGAATTTCCTCAGCGCAATACGGACGCAGAATAACAATTGCAAAAACTAGGGCGAAATTTCACAAGTTTTG